>ERZ887851.314-NODE-314-length-48860-cov-19.104026_pt1 | contig 48860 bp, 77 predicted proteins | sample MGYA00521100_ERZ887851 | MGnify/ENA primary metagenome ERZ887851 (study PRJEB32303, sample SAMEA104408602) | aquatic metagenome | biome: Brackish water; feature: Pelagic; material: water | place: Baltic Sea | collected 2014-06-06T16:11:00 | depth 11,444 m ... | reverse complement strand
ACCACTACTATGGTAAAGAATGGTATCTATAGAGTTAATGCTGATGTTGTTATTGAATACCATGCCGATTCCAGTTTAGATAATAATGTAAGATTAGAATTGCTCGTAAACAATACTCCTATATCTAGCACATATAAACTGCCGCAGACTGAACATTTAGGGGCATTCGAATCATTAAAAATTAATACAATAGTTGTGTTAAACGTTAATGATACTATTAAACTTAAAGTAACAGCTGAAAATGAAAATGCATCATATAAAATCGCAGCCAATAAAGGCGAATTTGTTATGGAATGGGCAGGATATAATCCGTAAAATAATGGTTGACAAACTGTAAAAAAGAGTATATAATTAATTAACATTAATAAAGGAGAACAATAATGTCACAACCTACTCACGAAGAAATTGTACAAGCATTTAACACATACTTGACTGAACATGCAACTTTTGAAGATAAAGGTGTAAAAGCAGCCGCAACACGAGCTCGCTCTGCACTTGGTAACTTAGGCAAACTTACTAAAGAGCGCCGCAAAGAGATCATTGATAAAAAGAACGCAATGTGATATGGGAATAGTTTAATGGTAGAGTCTTGGTTTCCGATACCAATCTATTGTAATGGGATACAAGGAGATGCATTTAACTCTGTACAAGCAGAACTTTCTAATATTATAGAGTTACAGTCGTTCCAGCCTAAATGGAACACACATATGTTAAGTGATCCTACATTTACTGAAAATTTATTAATAAAATATTCGGCTAATAAATTTTTAGAACAGATAGATTTACACATCAAAGAATACAGTAGAGCAATTGGTTATAATAAAAGTCCAGTATATTCTGTTATAGAATCATGGGCTACAAAATTTCAAAAAGGTATGTATGGACACATACATACTCATAAAGATTCTGATATTTCCGGAGTTTACTATTTTGAAACAAATGAAAAAGATGGTAATTTATTTTTTGAATCACCTGTTAAGCAGATGAACGCATCGTATTTTACTAAAGATATACCTACTAGAGCATCTTTCTCTCCACAAGTTGGGAAACTTTTATTATTTCCAGGTTGGCTGTCTCATGGCGTTGAAACTAATACTACTGATACTGATCGCATTAGTATTAGTTTCAACATTGTATTTGAGAAATACGGAATGAAATTGTGATACTGTATACAATAGGAACAATAAATGAAATGTAAACAAGGCGACTTTGCTCGCATTATCTATTCAGTTAATCCATCCAACATTGGCCGGGTTGTAAAAGTTGTAGAATATATCGGCAAGTTTGAAGCTGGCGAAGCATTTGAAGCACTTGGCATGACTTGTACTTGTGTTGTACATGATCATTATTGGTGGATACAAGGTGAAGACATAGATATACAATTAGGACCATCACCTAAAGCATATATTGCTGATACATGGTTAGAACCAATCAGGCCAGAACAAGAAGATATAGAAGAAACTTCTGAAAAAGAACTTGACATGTTTCTATAAACATGTTATAAATATACTTGTAACGATGAAACAAGCTAAACGACGAGCTGGACCCGGGGGCGGTACCCGGCAGCTCCACCATAAATGCATTAGGTTTGAAATATAACCTCCCTTTCCCGGGATGATAACTCGATATAGAGGACCGAATTCGGGTAATGAATAAGAGTGCTAATGTATTTTTGATGGGGCTGAACTAGGATCGACAGGCGGATTAATAGGCGAGTGGAGTTACCGGGATGTAAGCGCCGTTACCGCGAACAAACTTTATAATTGCAAAAGCGAATTATAGTTTAGCAGCATAAGCTGTTACGAGGTAGTTAGACCTTGTTACCAAACATAGCAGGAAAGAGTGTTGCAGAAATGTAACACTCTTTTTTTATGTTTTTACAAAACCAGTAAAATTAGCTCATAACAGATGCAGAAAATCTGTATATGAAGTAAGTAATATGTGAGCAAAGGTTTCACTAAGAAATTAAAAGGAAAAATTTAAAATGCGTACAACCGTACTAGCAATCGTAGCAGCAATGATTGCTACATCTGCACTAGCAGAAGACACAGTAACAAAAACACAGACTCCAGTAATGAGTCCAGTACTATCAGGTGCAGTAACACTTGACTTTGCTGAAACAGCAGCAGGCAAAACAGCAGGCACAATGGGTGTTGAACTAGACATTGATGCAGGTTCACTTGCAACAGTTGACCTAGACTTTAAAGCAACTGACGGCAATGCACTAACATTGGACACATGGACAGTAGGCACAACAGTAGGTGCTTTTGGTGTAGCAATTGGTGATGACAATGGTCTAATGCCAACTACAACAGCAGACGCAGCCGCTGACGGTACACTAACAGTACCAGCAATGACTGAGTCAGTACAAGTAACAATGGGTGCTGCAAGTGTAGCAATTGGCTTGTCAGACTACACAACAGACATCACAGAAGTAAGTAACCTACAAGGTGCATATACAATTGATGCAGGTATTGTAGACGTGACAGCAAGTGTAGACTATAACCGTACAAGTGAAAACTATGTATGGGGTGGCGAATTTGCCGGCCTAGACCTAGGTATGGTAACAGCTGGTGGTATGATGACATACGACACAGATGCAGAATTATTTGCATATGAAAGCACAGTAGGCGTAAGCGGACTAACAGCATACGTTAATGGTACTGATGTAGACGCACTACAAAATATCGGTGCTGAGTATGAAGTAGATGTAAATGGTGCAACAATTGCAACAGGTGCAAACTATGACACAGATGCAAAAGACTTAACACCAACAGTAAGTCTAAGCTTTAACTTCTAAGTTAAAACACATAAACTAAATTAAGAGCCTTAGGGCTCTTTTTTTATGGCTAAATAATATATGTACATTACAGGGGGTGAAAAATGTTCAGTAAGCAATGCAAATTACACTTAGAAGAACAAGACGAAACAAGGTTACAGCACATGAAGATAGCACTAACAGCAGCAATTAAATTGCAGTTAGTAGTACCTGCTTTAATCATACACAGCATTGCGCCAAGGTACTTTACTAACACAGCAAGTAATGTAATGAAAAACATACTGGAGAACCGTAAATGAAAATAGATATTAAAGGTATTATAGTTTTAATACTAGCAGTAGGGTTAATGGGCTTGCTAGGACTTATTGTAGTAGACGAGTTTATGATGGCAGCAGAACATAATGCTGAATTAGATCAAAATATTGTAGAACTATTACAAATGAGTATCACAGGCATTGTTGGCGTAGTAGCAGGATTTGTAGGTGCTAAAAGTGGCGGATGCAATTGTAAGGATGATTAAATGAATGTAAAATTTGGAATAGGCGTTGTTGTAGCAATTGTTATGCAAGTGAGTGCATTTGTATGGTGGACAGCACAACAGGCACAAACAATCGAAACACTTAAAATTGAAGTAAGTGAATTAACAAGTAAGATGGCAGTAGAAGACGAGATTAATATGTCTCGTGATATTTCTGATATGAAAGCAAAACTTAAAGAACACGAACAATGGATTTCAGAAAATTATGCTGAGATAGAAGATTTGATTGATTTTGCAGAGTTTACAGAAAACAAATGGGCACTGGCCTACGATAAGGATCCAGGGTACGAACGAAAGTTTGGAACAAAACCTGCACCAGCAGAATAAGCATATCACCAAGGGGGCAAACATGCAAAATAATGAGTATGACGTAAAAGTCATTAAAGTAGTAGACGGCGACACAGTTGATGTAGACATCGACTTAGGCTTTGGCGTAACACTAACAGACGAGCGTGTTCGTATTATGGGCATTGATACGCCTGAATCACGCACAAGAGATAAGGTAGAAGATTTGTTTGGCGAAGCAGCTAAATCACGTTTGAAAGAGCTTATGAAGAACGGTGGCAAACTTATTACTACTGAAGATCGCAAGGGCGAAGATATGAAAGGCAAGTTTGGTCGTGTCTTAGGAGACTTCAAAGTAGAATACAAGGGCGAAATGAAAAAAGTCACAGAAATTATGGAAGCTGAAGGACATTGTGTTCCTTACTTCGGCGGATCTAAAGAAGATACCCAGGCTGCACATATGGTAAACAGAACACGGTTACTTACTGAAGGCGTAGTAAGTCAAGAAGACTACGATGCTGCTGTTGCTAAAATGGCAAAATAAAGGTTGACATTCTAAAGTAGTCTTGCTATACTATTATAGTAACAACAGCAGGACTACTTTATGACAATGTCAATGTGCGGACCAGGGCTTACAACAACACGCTATAACCGTAAGCAGAAGCCAAGCAAAAGCAAGAAACTAGCTAAAGCACAAGCAGAACACGAGCAATGGCTTGTAAAGATGGGTGTTGGCAAAACTAAAGCACAACACAATAATAAAATTCCAGACTATTCATCTAAAGATACAGTAAAACTTAGCAACAAGGTTGCTGGACACGGCTCTGCCAAAGAGCGTAATGTGTACAGTGGCGAACGACAGTTGCTAGGGATCGCAACCATGCACAAAAGCAACATGGTTCCAATTTTTGCAGATAAAAAAGAAGATGCAAAAGATATTGCAAGTATGAGGAGATAATAATATGTTTTTTAAAAAAGATAATCCAAAGGTAGAATTTTTTACTCAATATGAGCCTTTATTAGAAACTCCCGAATTACATCCTCAACCTGCTTCTAAATTTTTTCCAGAATGGTTTAAACAAATAAATTCCGGAAAAAAACAAAGCATAGAAGATAATGGAAGAATATCTGGAACTATTAGAGACTGTCCAGTTTTTGCTGAATACCTTACTCAAGGATATGTAATTCCGTTGTGGTGCGACACAATTATATATTGTTCTTCTAATGGAGAATGGAAAGTTAATACACCTATTAGTGATTATAAATGGGCTCATCATTCTCCGGCCCAATTTTTAAATTTTATTCCTGAAATAGAAAATAAAAGTAACTATACGACACTAAAAGCTGTTTGCCCTTGGCATGTAAAAACATCAAAAAATTATTCTTTATATCAAATGGAAATGTCTTATCATTATAATCAAGATTTTAAAATTTTGCCAGGATCTATAAAAACTGATAGTTGGGCTGATATAAATCAACAGGTTTTAATTATGCATAAAGATAAAGAAATATTTATTCCTCGAGGAACACCATTTGCTTGGTATATTCCATTTAAAAGACAAAAGTATGATTTTATAGTTTCTGGAATGAATGAAGACAATAGGAAACATTTAAATAGTGCTATCGGAGCCATGAATAGTAAATTTGTAGGCGGATATAAAATGTTAACAAAACGGTTTACAAATCAACGCTAATATGATATAATAGATATATTATGAAAACGGAGATAACAATGGACAATGAAGAAACACTAGTAACAGTAGAATCAACAGCAGCAGAACGTTTGCGCAAGAGTGAAGTGGCTCGTGCTAAACGCAAAGCAGTAAAAGATACTGTTGATATTAAAACAGAAAATGAATATGCTAAGGCACGACGAGCCCGCAAAAACAAATAAAGGCAAATACTATGAAATATCTTATTACAGCAGTTTCTATGCTACTAGCTACCTTTGGGAACGCAGGTTCTATCGAAGCCAAGGGTTTATTTACAGCACAAGACAAACCAGAGATGTGGTGTTTAGCACTAAACATCTATTTCGAATCGCGTTCGAGCAATCGTGCAGATCGCATGGCAGTTGCTGACGTAGTAATGAATAGAGTAAAACACACTTACTATCCGAATACAATTTGTGGTGTAGTACAACAAGGCAAACAACATGCAAGCGGAGCAATGAAACGCAATATGTGTCAGTTCAGCTGGTACTGTGATGGTCGTAGTGATTATCCAACTAACTTAGATGCATGGGTCGAAGCACAACAGATTGCATATAATATGATCATACACAAAGACGCTCGCGGCATTACAGAAGGTGCTACTCACTATCATGCAACATATGTATCACCTGCGTGGGCAAGAGACTTTGCACTAGTTGGACGCATCGGTGAGCACATTTTCTACCGCTGGGAATAAAAGGTTGACAGTATAGGACTTTGGCGCTATACTAAAATAGTTAAACACACATACACAGAAATAACAACGGAGTAAAGGCAAATGAATAAAGGCATTAAGACAGCAGCAATCCTAGCTACAACACTTGCGCTTGGCGCATGTTCGGGAATGACAACAATTCCCGAACGTGATGACTATGCACAACCTAAATGGTATTCAAACTGTGTCGAATCAGGCGCATCAGGGTACTTTTGGTGGAAGCAAGAATACGCATTTGCATGCGGTGCAGGAGAGAGTATTTTCCAACAAGCTGCCGAAGAACAAATGTACGCAATTGCAATGAATAATTTTGCAAAGCGAATAAACTCACAAGTAAACAGCGAAACTACACTTGAGTTTAGGGACAACAACGGCAGTGAATCTCGGCAGACACTAACACGAATTAGCTATGTTGTACAGAACACAACCATCCGTGAACATATTGCAAAAGAAACTGGCACGTTTAAGTACCAAGGCAAGATGTACACATTTGTCAAACTTAGAATGAACAAAGAAATTTTTGATCAACTTGTTCAAGAAGCTAAGTCGGGTACAGGTCCTGCTAACGGGTTCTTACAAGAATCAAACAATACAACCGAAACCCGGTTACCTTACAATGACTAAGATCATCTTATTGTTAGGAGCAGTGCTAGCGTTAGCAGCCTGCTCCTCGACACCGCAATACACTTATCATGACAACGCACAGTATTGTTATCAAACAACTACAATTAAAACAAATGGTGATAATGTAGCAAGTGAAGGATTGACCGAGTGTACTGATAAGCCTAGAGTCGAACATGTAGTTAAAGATATAGGTGTTGCTAGTGACTGCCGTATTAGTCGTCCATTAGACACTAACCGAGGCGATCCTAAAGCAGGTGAAACATTACTTTGTAAGTTTACAGACCACCGCGGTCGTACAAATTGGAGACCAGTAAATGAGACTTTTGCTTATCCTACTTTCAATTAGTATGCTATCAGCCTGTGCTAGTAACAGCACTAACTTTAGTGTAGCTACACAGTATCAACCTAACCGAAGTGCATACGACCTAGGCTTTAACGCTATTAAGAAGAACTATTATACAGTGCCAAAAGTTGCGCAAGCTGAGTATACACGATGCACATCTTTTGCATTACGCAGTATGCAAGTTGGCGAACAATGTACTTGGGAAGTTCCTAACACAGCAATTGGCATTGTAAAACTAGTGCAGATTGATGCAACAGGATGTCATTATATGTTTAATACAATGATGTATCGTAACAAACAAAAGAACTGGCAGGAAACTGCATGCTACAACGGAAGCACTAAACGCTGGTCGTTTCAATAAAAGGTAGTATAACTATGCAGCAAAACCACGATAAATATAATACAATGATATTTGGAATACTTACTTTAATCACAGCATTGGCTATTAGTGCTGTTGCAATATACTATTCAGTAGCAGGCCTCATGGCCATCTTTGCTGCCGCGGCGCTTCCTATTATGATTATGGGCGGCACTCTTGAAATTGCTAAACTTGTTACAGCAGTTTGGTTACACAAATACTGGGAACGAGCTACTTGGTGGATTAAGACATACTTAGTTACAGCAGTTGTTGTACTCATGTTTATCACAAGTATGGGGATCTTTGGCTTCCTATCAAAAGCACACATTGAACAAACAAGTGCAAGCGAAGAAAGTATTGCTAGAGTAGAAAGTATTATAAGCGAAATTGATAGACAGAACGCTATTGTTACTCGAGCTAATGTACGCATCGGACAACTAGAAAACAGCGATACTGGTGCTGATGCAACAATACAAGCACAGATCGACAAAGAGCAAGATCGAATTGATCGAGCGTTTGAACGCATCAACCCTGCTATTGCACAACAAAATCAAACTATTACTGATGCAAGGGCAACTGATACGAATCGCACAAAGCCTTATGAAGATCAACTTACAAGTATCACAGCAGAGATATTGCGGTTAGAAACAAGTGCTAAAGAATACGAAACAAAGATTGCCAACCTAAGTGCCGACAGTAGTGGAGTAGAACCTTTACTAGCACAAATTGCAGGATTAGAAGCAGAAATTATTAGAGTTACTAATCAACTACAAAGTAGTGAGAAAGACCAAATACGGGCTGGCCAGGCGATCATAGGTGTAAGCAGTGACGGTGCATTTGGCGGGAACACACGAAAGGCACTAGTAGCCTGGGTTGCCGCACAACGGGACCGTATAACACAAATACAAGGCGAAGTAGCAACAGTCCGTAAAGACGCAACTTCAACAGTAGACGCAGAACGTATACGTTTAGCAGACGTAGTTAAAGACATACGCGAAGTGCAAATACCTGCACTTAAAGATCGTGAACTTACAATGCTTGCTAAGATTGACGAAGTACGCCAAACAGAATCTCCTGTTATTACTACAGCAAGAGATGAGATACAACGACTTCGTGCAAGCGCCGAAGCACAAGTAGCGCAGTCACAAACATTAATTGAAAGACTACGAAGCCAACTAGGTGATGTTGGTAACGCACAAGAATTAGAAGCAGATATTGATACACAACAAGAGCGTATTAGAGAAGCTAACACAGAAATTGATATACTAACAGAAGAGCGCATTGCGCTAGAAGCAGAATATCGCAAGCTAGAAGCAGAAGTAGGCCCAATCAAATACATTGCTGAATTTGTATATGGCGAAACAGCAGATAGTAATATGCTTGAAGAAGCAGTACGCTGGGTAATAATTATTATTATCTTTGTGTTTGATCCATTAGCAGTCCTATTGTTATTAGCAGCTCAGTACACCTTTCAATTCCGTAGAGAAGATCTCAACGATGACAACGGTGAGCGTCTTCGGCTCGAGAGACAACAACATGAACGAGCAAGAGCACAACGCATAGTTGACAATCCTGGATTTACACTTGATGATCTTGTACCTCCAACTGTTGAAGATCCAGTTGAGCCTGTACCTGAAGAGCCTAAATACGAAGACATTGATCAAGAAGCAATTGACAACGAGTTTGCTAAAGAGGAACCTCAAAAAAAAAGTATAGAATCATCGGTAGAATTAAATAAGAAAGCTATTCCGGACACAGCTAACAGGATGTTCTATCCTGAAGAAATACTACCTCCTGTAGTGCAAAAGTATACTGAACAACAATTAGATGAGCCAAAGTGGGATGATGCTAAACAACGTTGGAAGGATGAAAATCCAAACGAAACTTTAAAAGATCAAAAGCTGAAATACTTACACGGCATAATAGATACATTGCCCTGGGAACAGTATTTAACTAAGCCAGATTTGACAGAAAATAATACAAAAACTGGATATATACAGAACGAAGAACAAAGTAGTAATACAAAATGGAAACCTATAGGTGATAATTGACTAAATTAAACTTAATAACTCCCCCAGATAGGCTGTATAATAATAACTACAGCTTTTTACTAATCTATCCAAGTACTATAGTAAAAGAACAATTTAACAATATAATATCAGAAGATGGTCGCGCACTAAATGTCTACCTGTATGAAGTAGAACATGACGAGCACGATCCTGATTGGTTGTTAGGTCTAGCTAAACAGGCAGATTGTGTTATCTTAGATATTGATAACTGCCCTAGTAATATCGCATCGCTAGCTTCATATTTTATTGCTAATACAAACACTTATTGGTTGACAAATGGGGAACAAATGTGGTATAATAAGATAAGTCCAAACAGAATATATAACTTAGACAGTATCGTAGGAGGTACAATTGAAAAAGAATAACTTTAAAAAACCAAACAATCCACAAAAAGACGGACTAACTGTAGAAGTGCGCAACGACGACTTGGCTGGAGCAATGCGGCGCTTTAAAAAGAAAGTGCAAGAAGCCGGCATCGTTCAAGAATTTCGTGATCGTCAAGAATATGTTAAGCCTAGTATTAAACGGGCAAAAGCTAAAAAAGCTGGACGAGCACGTTGGCTCAAAAAACAGTCTAAAGAAAATATTAACACACCTCGTCTTTATTAAAAGGTAGTACTAATGAGAATTGATCAAGATATCAAACTAGACTACAAGGATGTTCTTATTCGACCAAAGCGTAGTACTCTTAAAAGTCGTAGCCAAGTACAGCTCGACCGTAAGTTTAAATTTCGTAACAGTAGAGCAGAGTACGAAGGCGTGCCGATTATGGCAAGTAACATGGATGGTGTTGGTACATTTGAAATGGCAGACAAACTTGCTGAAGGTAGCATCTTTACTTGCCTAGTTAAAACTTACTCAGTAGAAGCACTTGTAGAATACTTCAATAGCGATATACCAGAGCGTACAGCTAATGTTGCTATGAGCATAGGCACAAGTGATGAAGACTTTCATAAGTTGGTTGATGTACAGGCAGAAGTATGTGATCAACTAAAATATGTATGTATGGATATTGCAAACGGATACTCAGATCACTTTGCAGCAAGAGTGCGTAAAGTACGAGATCAATTTCCAGACTTAGTAATTATAGCAGGTAACGTAGTTACTGGCGAAATGACCGAGGAACTAATCCTCGCAGGAGCAGACATTGTTAAAGTTGGTATTGGCCCTGGTAGTGTTTGTACTACTAGGATACAGACTGGTGTTGGATACCCGCAGCTATCAGCTGTCATTGAGTGTGCTGATGCCGCTCACGGTCTTGGCGGACACATTATTGCTGACGGCGGCTGTACATGTCCTGGAGATGTAGCTAAAGCCTTTGCTGGCGGCGCTGACTTTGTAATGCTTGGTGGTATGCTTGCCGGACACGATGAAGGTGGCGGTGAAGTTATTACTAAAATTTATGAAACAGATGAAGTTGTTAAAACAGATGATAACTTCTACGAAACAGTATACAAAGAAAAACAGTTTGTAGCGTTCTACGGTATGAGTAGTGATGCAGCAAACACAAAACATTTTGGTGGACTTAAAGACTATCGTTCATCAGAAGGCAGGGAGGTCTTAGTTCCTTACAGGGGCTCTGTTGGTATAACCATACAAGATTTAACCGGAGGACTAAGATCTACCTGTACATACGCAGGCGCTTTGAAGCTCAAGCAACTTAGCAAATGCACAACGTTTGTTCGTTGTACACAACAATTTAATTCCGTGTACGCAGGCAAATGATAAATAAAAATGTAACGCCGTAAGGGTTACATAATATAATCTTGCTTTTTAAAAGGAGAAAACAAAATGGCAAAAGTATTAGGTATTGACCTAGGAACCACCAATTCATGTCTAGCAGTAATAGACGGTAAATCATACAAAATCATCGAAAACGCAGAAGGTAGACGTACTACTCCTAGTATTGTAGCATATACTGAGGAAGATATTCTTGTAGGCGAATCAGCTAAACGTCAAAGTATAACTAATCCAGAAAGCACTATCTTTGCTGCTAAAAGATTAATTGGCAGAAAGTTTAAAGATAAGGTAATTCAAAAAGATATTAAAAATATTCCTTTTAATATTATAGAAGCTAAAAATGGCGATGCTTGGGTTAAAGTGGATGATAAAGAACTTGCGCCGCAACAAATATCAGCAGAAGTATTGCGTAAAATTAAACAACAAGCTGAGGATTACTTAGGTGTAACTGTGAGTCAAGCAGTTATTACAGTTCCTGCTTATTTTAACGATAGCCAACGTCAAGCAACTAAAGACGCAGGAAAAATTGCCGGACTCGAAGTATTGCGTATTATCAACGAACCAACAGCAGCAGCTCTTGCTTACGGTGTTGACAAAGATAGCAAAGGCGATAAAACAGTTGCCGTATATGATTTGGGTGGCGGGACTTTTGATATTAGTATTATCGAAATATCAGAGTTCGATGGTGAAAAACAATTTGAAGTTTTAGCAACTAATGGCGACACTTTCTTGGGCGGTGAAGACTTTGACCAAGCTATTATTGATTATCTAATTGATGAATTTAAAAAGGATCAAGGAGTAGATCTTTCTCTAGATAAAATGGCTCTTCAACGTCTAAAAGAATCAGCAGAAAAAGCTAAAGTAGAATTATCTAGTGGAAGCCAAACAGAAGTTAATCTTCCTTATATTACCGCTGATGCTTCTGGCCCAAAACACATGGTTATCAAAATTACTAGAGCAAAATTTGAATCGCTTGTGAGTGATTTAATTAAACGTTCAATAGAACCATGTAAAATTGCTATTAATGATGCTGGTGTATCAACTAGTGACATTGATGATGTTATTCTTGTTGGTGGACAAACACGTATGCCTGCTGTACAAGAAGCAGTTGAAAAATTCTTTGGCAAAGCGCCTAGAAAAGATGTAAACCCAGATGAAGCAGTAGCAGCAGGCGCAGCATTACAGGGCGGCGTGTTAGCAGGCGACAATAATGATATCCTATTGTTAGATGTTACGCCGTTGAGCCTAGGTATTGAAACAATAGGTGGCGTAATGACTAAGTTGATTGATAAAAACACAACTATTCCAACAAAGAAAAGCCAAGTATTTTCAACAGCAGAAGACAATCAACCAGCTGTGACAATTCAAGTAGCACAAGGCGAGCGTGATTTTGTAAGAGATAACAAAGTCCTCGGAATGTTCAACCTAGAAGGTATTGCTCCAGCTAGAAGAGGAACTCCACAGATTGAAGTTACTTTTGATATCGATGCAAATGGTATTCTAAATGTTAGTGCGGTAGATAAAGCTACTAACAAAGAACAAAAAATTACTATCCAGAGTGACGGCGGCTTAAATGAATCTGAAATTGAACAGATGATCAAAGATGCTGAAGCAAATGCTGAAAGTGATAAAGAAAAACGTGAACTAGTTGATATCAAGAATCAAGGAGAAGCGACTCTAGCTAATGCTAAAAATGACTTCGACGAAGTAAAAGAATTCCTCTCAGAAGAGGATACTAAATCTTTTGAAGATGCTGCTATGGAATTAGAAGAAGCATTAACAAAAGACGACAAAGACGACATTGAAACAAAACTCAATACGTTTATGTCAGCACTTGCTCCTGTTTATCAAGCAAAAGCAAATCAACAGGCAGCAGAAGAATCAGCAAACACAACTGAAGAATTCGATGTTACTGACACTGAAAAAGATGAACACATCGTTGATGCAGAATTTACTGAAGGTAAATAAACTTGTACGCCGAAAGGGTACATATGTTAAACTTGCTTAATAAAGGAGAAAATAATGACAAGACTAGACACACTAAACCTACCTCAGTTCCATAAAGCTACTATTGGCTTTGACAGACTGTTTAACGAACTTGAGTTTGTAAACAGATCAAACACAAATGGACAAGGTTATCCTCCATACAACATAGCCCAGATAAACGAAGACGAGTTTATGATCTCAGTCGCTGTTGCTGGCTTTGGTATGGACAATCTTGAGATTACCAAAGACGGTAATCAATTAAAGATTGAAGGAACTGCTCCCAAAGGAGATGAAGAAGTCAACTACCTACACAAAGGTATTGGCGGACGCAACTTCCGTAGAGAGTTCACACTTGCTGAACATGTAGATGTATCGAACGCTGGCTTAGAATTAGGCATGTTGAACATTCATCTAGTGCGAGAAGTACCAGAAGCACTAAAGCCTAAGAAAATTGCTATTAAGGATTTCTCAGGTGTAGTACACAAAACGATCGACAGCAAATAAGTAGTATTGGGGGAGTGAAATATCTCCCCCATTTTAATAAGGAGAGTAATATGAACGATATCACCGAAGTAATTATTGACGAAAAGATCAAACAGACTATTTTTAGTCCTAGTAAATACAAAGTAATTTTACTTAACGATGAATCTACTCCTATGGAATGGGTAGTTGAGATTTTAGTAAGTATCTTTAAACATTCAGAAACAACAGCACAGCAGTTAATGTTAACCGTTCATGAAACTGGTAGTGCAGTAGTTGGGACCTATTCATTTGAGATTGCAGAACAAAAAAGTACAGAAGCAGTAACATTATCAAGAGATCACGGATTTCCACTACAATTTAGACTGGAGCAAGAATGAGCAACTTAAAAGAATTAACACAAGACCACCACAGTAATGCAGAGCGCCAGAGCTTTGTAAAAGTGCTAATGAGTGGCAAAATCAATCCAAAGCTATATGCAACGTATCTATGGAATCAACATAAAAAATATGACTTGCTAGAAGCAATGGCTTCGTTAAACGGACTACTTGATGACTTGCCGAATATTAGACGTAAGATGAAGATTGAACAAGATTTCTTAGAACTTTGGTCAGATGACGAGGTTCCTGTAATAGTACCTAGTACTCAAGAATACATTCAACATATGCGTACTATTATGCATGATCCAGAAAAACTAATGGCACACATTTATACTTTACATAGTGGAGATTTAAGTGGTGGGCAAATGATTGCCCGTAAAGCACCAGGGTCTGGTACTATGTATCAATTCGAAGGCGATACTGATGCGCTAAAGGCTGCTATTAAAGCAAAAACGACAGATGCTATGGCAGATGAAACAAAGTATGTGTTTGAGTCAGCTGCAAATTTATTTAAAGAACTTATGGAGTTAGACATTGAGCATTATCTGGAACAAACTGATTGAATGCCATCATGATATTATTAAAATCTTTGATGAACGAGCAACAGAATACGACGAACCTGGTCTAGCACATTTTAATAACGATACATGGGTAAACCGTGTGTGGCACAATGATCATGTACGCAGGGCACATATTGATGTAGTCGATGCTCGAGAGACTAAAGGCTTGTGGATGATGCATGTATGCGTATTTCCTGTACTTAATAACGATGGTCCTATATATGGCTTTGATGTTATTGCAGGCAAGAACAAAATGACAGGTGCGTTCCATGACTTTAGTCCCAGTAGTGATTACGACAATCCTATGATTGAAGGATACAAAGAAAGTGTTGCAGACTTTATTCCTAAGAAACAACGACAGTTACCAGAATGGGCAACTAATATCTTTACAGATAAAATGCTTGCTGCTGGCAATGTAAGCACAGAAGAAGAAGCAACTGCTATTATAGAATTAGCGTTAAACAACCTACATGCATACTTTGATGAGATTGGTGAGTTTACTGGCAATGGCAACAGAGATATTGTTGCAGGAGCGCAGAACTATTACTGTCACAATCAACAACAGAATCCACACACTCCTCGTACAATGAAAAGCTTAGGCCTTGACGAAGCAGACGTAGATAAGTTTTGTACCGATATGTTGTTTCCTAAGATAAATAGTTAAAAGAAACAGGAATAGTTACATGCGGTATAGCGATTTTAAATTAGTAGAAACAAAAATATTATCTGAAGGACAAGGTTTAAGAGCCGCAGCCCCTGGTGAAATTTATGTAGACCGAGACGGAACAGAGTATAGTTTTGTTGTTTGGGATTTTAAGTATCCCAATGATATAGATAGATTTGAAACACCTGAGGCAATAGATGCTGCTGTTGAAGAGATAACTAGAACAAATCCAAAGGCAGATATACGATGGATTAATCAACCTGGTAGAGGCAGAGCTTTCGGGTTTGCAAAATTCCAAGCTGAAGATAAGAGAGAAATTTGGTTAGGAAAATATTTCCAAAAAGTAAGTCCAACAAATACAATTAAAGATGGCGAAGCTACGGCTGTAAGTTTGTCTCCTAGTAAAGGAAGTGCAGCTACTAAAGCAAGTGTTAATATGCAACCAGGGCAGCTAGGAGTTGCTGATGGCAAAACTAGATCAGTACAAGGCATTATTGCTGAAATTAATAATCACGAAATGAGCGACATGCTTACCCGAGCAACACAAGAAGCAGCAAAAAATGAACCTATTGTGTTTGTTGCTGGAGCACAGTATGCGTCAGCTATTCAAGATGATTTTTGTGAAGTGCTAGCTCCAGTTGCCTTAATTGGACGACACAGTGTAGTTAACGGTCCTATGGATCAAGCAGTTGCTGATATTTTTAAAGGTGGTGATTTGAAAGGCGCTGGCATAATGTTTCCAGAAGGACAAAATAATCCTCTAATTGATGCTTATATTATTAAAGACGGCATTGAAATGGGAATTAGTCACAAAGGCAAGCAAGGTGCTAAAGCTAGTATTACTAATATATGGAAATCAAAAGAAGAAGCTGCTAAGACACGAACAGGCCAAGCGTACATAGCAAAGTTTGCCGAAGCTGTTGCAATCCTAGATATTTGCAAAGAACAAGGACAGGCAGTACAACCAATTACGCTTGCTGAAAGATTTAATTTAATATCTGCACAAGAATCTGCCAAACTTAAAGAGTTAATGCAAGACCCAATGGCAGAAGAATTAAAACTAGTCGGTAATCCTCAAGCACCAAAGGCTGTTGTTAGACAAGCTACTCCAGAAGATTTACAAAAAGTACCACAAGAATTACAAAGAATATTTACCTTGGGCGGCTATAAACCAGGAAGCTATGTAAGCTATCTATGTCTAGCAAGAGTAGCAGCAATAGTAGCACAACATATTAATACTGATCCTAAAATTGATTTTGGAGAAGCTATTCGTTCATTCCTAAATAGTTCTGCAATGGTACAAGCAAAAACTGTAGTAGGTGCCCGAGGAGAAGATGCAGTTGTTAAAAGTATTACTGTTGTGTATCCACCTAACTTTCAAGAAAAAGCCAAGATCGAATCTAATGCATATTATGGCACAGGTATAAAAAGTAAGTTCTCTTTTAGTTTACCAAAAACATAACAGTACACTATTAAGTAATATTATACTTTTTCATTTTAGCAATTAAAGCAGTGCGGCCTACATCTAGGGTTTGCGCTGCTTTTGTTTGATTACCGGACGCTAATTTAAGTGCATTTGTAATACGTTCACGTTCTAATGCTTCTAATTCTGCACACAAACTATACTGAACATCATCTGGTAGTATTTCCTCATATGATCCCCACATGTCTTCAAACATTTCAAAGAAATATGCTTGCTCGTTTATTCGCTGCTGTTGCTCGTTTGTTGTTTCCTTCTTTAGACTTAACATTGATTAATGATTTCCTAGATTGCAGATAAATACTGTTGGAGAGTGTATTCATGAGATTTTTAATTACTATAGTTCTATTTATGACAGCAACAACTTTAACAGCCAACGAGTTGACATTTGGATTTAAAAGTCCGGCGTTTAGTGGCATCGGATACAGTAGCCATGTGCTTACACTAGAGCAACTAGAAACAAACCGTAAGCAAAAGATCAAAGACGATGAACAAGCAGCAATTGAAAAAGCAGAACGTGATTATAAGTCTACTAACGCATATAAATTTAAGAACAATTTAGAATCACGTGTTTACGCTACACTAAGTAAACAGATTGCAGACAGTATGTTTGACGAAACAGATGCTTGGCTAGAATTAACCGAGTACGGATACGGGACAATTATTACATACAACGGTAAGCAGTATAAGTCGACTACTAATCTTAATACATCAACACCTGGCTCAGAAGGCGCTAATTGGGAGTTAAGAGATAGCGAATGGGCAACTTCAGAAACACCGTTTGGTGATGTAGTAAGTTGGAAGCGTGAAGATGACAGAATCTATGTAGAAGTTAAAGATTCAAACGGCGATGTAGTTGCAGAGTTTGATGTACCAGTAGGGGAATTTGCGTTTTAATGAAAACACTTATAGCAGCACTAACACTAGTATTTTTAAGTGGATGTTCAAGCGTGGTTCATATACCAGAGCCTGAGATGCCTATACTTGTGAAAAATGAAAATACAGAGTTTCATAACATATCTGCCCCGGCAACAGGCAAGTTAGTAGCAGCAGTATACGGATTTACAGATAAGACAGGGCAACGCAAACCTAGTGATAAGATGGCTAACATTAGTACAGCCGTTACACAAGGTGCAGAAGTATGGTTAATCAAGGCACTGCAAGAAGTAGGCGGCGGCAAATGGTTTCAAGTAGTAGAGCGTGTGGGCTTAGATAATCTAACAAAAGAACGTCAGATTATCCGCCAAGCAAGACAAAGCGTAGGTGACGAACGTCAGTTAAAGCCTATGATGTTTGCTGGTGTAATAATAGAGGGCGGGATCATAGGGTATGATAGTAATGTACTAACAGGCGGCGCAGGCGCTAGATACTTAGGTGTTGGACCAAGTACACAATACCGCAAGGATGTAGTTACAGTAACAATGCGCATGACTAGCACACAAACAGGCGAAGTATTATTAAGTGTAAGCACTACTAAAACTATTATTAGTACAGGATCAAGTATGACATTCTTCCGTTTCTTTGATATGGGTACAACTAGCGTAGAAGTAGAAGCAGGGCATACTATCAACGAGCCAGTAAACTATGCAGTAAGAGTAGCAATAGAACAGGCAGTAGTAGAGTTAATTAAAGCAGGCGAAAAGCGCAAACTTTGGAAATTTGATGTGCCGGAAAGTATTAAACTATCCGAAGAACAACAGCAACAAGTTATAGAAGAAGTAGAATCATCAGCACAATAATTAAGTAGGTGTAAAATTATTTACACCACAGAGTTAAATACTAAAGTATAGGAACGAGGGTTACTATACTTTTAAGGGGGCAATTATGTCAAACAGAATAAACAAAATTAGTCTAGCATTGCTAGTCTCACTGCTTGGGACAACAGCAGCATGGGCCAGTGATGTTTATATAGACCAAGCGGGTTCAACCAGTACTATTGATATCACACAAACAGGTGACGGAAACACCGTCGGTAGCTCAGGCACTGCTAGTACAATCACAGGCGACAACTCAGATGTTGACATTACACAAACTGGTGCAACAAACACAGCCGACATATTATCGTCAGTGGGTACTAGTGGAACTATACTAGACTACACTGCAACTGGTAGTAACAACATATTAGAAGCAGAAATCGACGGCGCAGCAGATACTAAACTCACAGCAACTATCACAGGTGACAGCAACGAATTAACACTTTGCGGCACACTTGGAACTGATGCAGCAGCGGCAGCAAGCGCAACTTGTGCAACTGGCGTACAAGCAGATACAACTGACAGTACAGTTGCAATTACAGGTAGCAGTAATAAAGTAGCAATAGCAGCAGGTGCAGCAAGTGCAATAAATAACATCACAATTGGCGCGAATGTTGCAAGTGGCTTTAACATAGTTAACCTAAAGCAATCTGGTTCAGACACTCCAAATGTTACACTCAACATGGACGGTGATAGCAATGCCGTTAATATCATACAAAACTAAAATACTTATAATCGGGTTAATGGCGCTTTTATTAGCGCCTAATTCTATGTCTGCGAATGTAGGTAAAGTTACAAAACAAATTGGAGAAGATGCAAGCATTTCAAGAGATGCTGATACAATCATAACCGGTGAAGGCACAGGCATTAATATGAATGATGCTATCACTACTTCAAAAGCCAAACTAGAACTTACATTTGATGACAATACCAAAGTATCAATAACACGACAAAGTAAACTAGTGATTGATGACTTTGTATACGATGCAAACAGCGGAACAGGTAAACTAGCAATGAATGTTGCTATGGGCACAGTGCGTTATGCATCAGGTGCTATTGCAAGGAACAGCAGAGAAAATGTTAGATTAAGAACTCCTACAGCAACTATCGCAGTGCGTGGTACAGACTTTACTATGACAGTAGATGAAATAGGGCGTAGTCTTGTTATCCTATTACCTACTTGTCCTAAGCCCGATGAACCTGCAACATGTTTTACAGGCGTAATTGAAGTTAGTACTGACGTGGGCATGGTTATTCTAAATCAAGCGTTTCAAGCAACTGTTGTTGCTAGTGCTACATCTGCTCCTACTAAGCCAAAGATTATTGATATACTAGAAGGTAATATCGATAACATGCTAATCATTAGTCCACCGCCTGAGTTGCCAGGTGGCATGGCATATATTGACCAAGCAGCAGAAAGTAGTTTTTTAGAAGACGATGCATTTATCTTTGAAGAATTAATTGCAGAATACTTAACAGCTGACGAATTAAAATATAGTGAACTTGACATTGATTACTTAGGCGGAGAGTTTCTAGATAATATACTTGACCTAACTAATATGTTATCCAACGACGAATTAAGTTCAGACCCTGTGCTACCAAACATACACAACTTTAAAGGATATATACAATATAGTTATAACGAAGAAGTTATATATTTAAGGGCAGAACGTCCGCCGCATGTGGCACAAGTTAATGTAGATCGTTGGACATACGGATTTGTAAATATAGCACAGGATGGTATTATTGCACCATTGCAAATAAACGATGGGGGAACAGACGTTGTTATCAATATTACGCAGTCTAACTAGTATATTCTTATTGTGCTTTGCTACAAGTGCAATGGCTAATGATGTATTCATATATTATAAAAATAGTGGCACTGATGCTACTACAAGCCAGTACAATAATTTAAAAAGTATATTAGAAAATTTAGGCTTTACTGTATCAAGTAGCACAAGTGGTACAATTAGTTCAACAGATGTATCAGGCCAAGATTTAGTTATTGATATGACAGGCACTTCTAATTGTGGTAATACTTGTAAATCAGTGTATGATAGCTATGTAAGTGGCGGTGGTAAATTACTCATAGCAGGAGTCAACGGCGCAAGCAACAGAAATACTAGTATAGAAGCACTGATCGAAACTAAGATGGGTGTGGGCAGTTTTACACAAAATGTAAATTGTAGTAACTGTTATTATTCAGCTGCAAACGGTGACTATGCAAGTAGCACCTCAAGTGAAAATACTCTGACAGGAACGGATGGGTATATGTACAATATAACAAATGGTGAAGTGGTAGCTGCTAACGGAAACAATATTTCAGTGTGGCACAAATGGGACTACGGTTCAAACGGCGGTTCAGTTTATGTAACGTTTGGTTATGGACAATTTCTTTCAACTCGCACGTATGCAAGTAATATGGTTATATTCGTTACAGCTATAATGGTAGAGGAAGGGTTGTATACTACTAATACTTCTTCCTCTACCCCCACACCAGTATACGGATCAAGTGCGCCAACAACAGCACAACAATCTAGAATGGATGCAAAAGCTGCACTGGCTGCTGGAGGACAGGGCAATACTGTCGAAGCAACTATAACAGGTAACGACAACGATATAAACATTACGCAAGCAGGCGGCCCGAGCTACACACTTCTTTCTATTCTTGGCAATACTAACGCATATGATATTGAACAAAATATGAGCGGTGGTGCTATGGCATATAATGAAACGACTATCATAGGTGTTAATAACGATGTTGATATAATACAACAAGGCACTGGCAACAAAGCAGCATTTATTACTATAACCGGTGACAGTAACACAGCAAATATCAACCAAAAAGACAGTGGCCAACACTTTGTTGATCTTAGTATCACAGGCGACGATCACGCAGCAACTATTCTACAACAAGGTAGTGGTGATAAGAGTGCTACAGTCGTACTTGACGGAAGCCAACCTTGGAACTTTGATCTAACACAAAGTGGAGCAAGTGAACAAACATATACACTACCACACGCAATGAGTGACGGCAGTAGTGTAAGTGGAACTTGTATGGCCATTGGCGGATGTAATTTAACCATACTACAAGAATAAATACTGTTAGCAAGAGGGTATATTGCTAGGAGGTAGGGCAACTTGATCGATCCATTCACAGCCGTTGCAGCAGCAACTACGGCATTTAATACCGTTAAGAAATTCGTACATGCAGGACAAGATTTTGAAAACTGTATGGGACAAATGGGCAAGTGGTACACTAATGTATCTGATTTCCGTAAAGGTCAGCAGATGCAAAAGAATCAACCAGTATTTAGAAAACTACTAGCCGCAGGCTCAGTCGAAGAAGAAGCACTCAATCTACTAATCCACGATAAGAAGGTTAGAGAAATGGAGAAAGAGTTACAGGAAATGCTTAACGCTCGATTTGGTTATAAAACCTGGGATGAACTTAAACAACTTCAGCGTAAGATCCGCGCAGACAGACAGAAGCAAATATACGATGCTGCTGAACGCAGGCAATCGTTTATAAACAATTTTATGCTTGTTCTATTACTAGGAGCAATGATTTGCACAGTAGCAGGAATATTTTATTTTATAGCATTAGCAAAAGGAATGCTTTAAATGATACATGCGTTCATACTAATCGTTCTTATAGCCGACAAACAAGAACCTAGTCCTATGTATTTTAGAAGTATTGATGTGTGCCAATATTACGCGGCACGAATACCTAGACAGTATGGTAACTATGGAAACAAATACGAAGTACCTGCTGAACATAGAATCACGGCATATTGTAAACCTAAAAAAGTTAATCCGCAAACTACAGTAGTATATGATAGGTAAATATTGTTATGAATCAGATCAATGATACTGAAGAATTGCAAGAGTCAGAAAAACTATTAGTACACCGGTATTTAAAAACTCGTAAACAAGAGCAAGATCGGTATTGTCCAGTAGTAACCTACGACGGAATAACAAAGAACCCAAATTACAGACAACGGCCCATACGGAACTATTAAAGGATTTAAAAATGAAAAGATTACTAAGCCCTTGGTGGGCATTAATAACACTAGGGATATTAGTATATGCATTTGCAAATCCAAATAATTTTTTACAAAGTATCAAACTAAATTACTTTGACCAATTAATAGTCAATCAAACTCCAGTAGAGAATAATATCTATGTTGCAGAGATAGACGAAGCAGCACTAGAACTTTACGGACAGTATCCATTTCCCCGAAACATATACAGTGACATTATCAAAGACTTATACGCTCGAGGTGCCGGCTTAGTTGTATGGAATGTAATGATGCCTGAAGTAGACAGACTAGGTGGAGATGCAGAACTAGCAGAAACTATGTTAGCATTGCCTGTTATACTTGCTAGTCGTCCTAGTGACAAAACAAAGAACGAACCTATTAATCCAGGTGCAGCAATAATCAACTCAGACTACTTGGACACTATATTACCTTATGGAGGTATTATTGCAAACATACCGGAGATTGAGAACAACTCAGTAGGTGCAGGTATTGTAAGCACAGAGCCAGAGATAGATGGTGTAGTACGCCGTATGCCTACTGTTGCAGTTGTAGACGGAGTATTGTATCCAAGTCTAGCACTAGAAACATTGCGTGTTATAGCAGGTGATCCTAGTTTCCAAATTAAACTAAGTCCATTAGGTATAGACAAAATGCGTATACCACAGTTTGGTGTTATCCCTACAGACGCCGAGGGCAGAGTGTGGATTGATTGGAGTCAGCGTAACAAGAGTGCAAGCATAACTAACTTACCAGATGACCTTGAAGGCGCTGTTGTTATTGTAGATGTTACAGCAGCAGGCATTGCTAACCCTGTTCCTACAGCACTAGGAGCGCAGTACGCAGGCACTACACAAGCCGCAGTACTAGGCACTATGTTTGCTGGCACTAACATACAACGCCCCCAATGGGCAGCACAAGCAGAGCTATTAGCACTTGCAATAGGTGGCTTGTTGCTTATCTTATTAAGTCGTTGGATGTTTGTGGGACTTGCTACAACTGTTGTGCTAATAGGCGGAACTATACCTTACAGTATATACGCATATGCACACGAAAAAGTATTACTTGATGTTACAGCACCAGTTATTGTATTTGTAGTTATTGCATTACAAGTATACGGTATTAAGTTTGTTAGAGAGTTCTTAGAGAAACAAGCAATTAAGAAACAGTTCGCAGGATATGCAAGCCCTACTGTTGTTAAACTGCTACAAGAAAATCCAAGTCTAATCAAAGATGGACAAAAGAAAGAAGTTAGTATTGTGTTTTCAGACTTGCGTGGCTTTACTCCACTAGGTGAAAGTTTTGGCGATGACGTTAAAGGCTTAACTAAAATAATGAACGGCTATATGGACAGCATTACACAGCCAGTACTAGATGCAGATGGTATGATTATCAAGTACATAGGCGATGCTAGTATGCACATACACAATGCACCCATAGACGATGCACATCACGCTAAGACAGCAGTACAGTGCGGCTTAGACATGCTTAAAGCAGTGGAGAAATTCAATGAAGAAGTTATTGTTCCTCAAGGACGACCGCCTGTGGGCATGGGTGCTGGCATTAATACTGGGCTCGGTTATATTGGTGAGATGGGATCAACCGCAAGACACAGTTACGATGTTTTGGGCGATGCCGTGTCTACCGCAGCACGAGTGGAAAGCAAATGCAAAGAATACGGGTGTTTGTTACTCGTTGGAGGCGCCACCGTTGATCAGTGTAACAACGATTTCTTCTTCCTCAAAATAGATGACTTGGCTGTTAAAGGAAAAACAGTTGGCATCAGTATCTACACAGTGTTAGATGGTGTTAGACCTGCGTGGAAAAGTGCTAAAAAACACCACGACCAAATGCACGAATTATATCGTATGCAAATGTTTGAAGAAGCAGCAGCGCAGTGTAAACTTATTCGACGCAACTTCGACGGGCGCCTCGAAGGCTATTATGATATGTGGATTGAACGCTGTGAGTACATGGCAACACAAGACTTGCCTTCAGACTGGGACGGCGTGCATATTGCCCAGACTAAATAATTTTATGTTAAATTATATTAAAAACTTATTCGGCAACAACACAGAATACAAAGGGCAAGACATTGAGGATATTAATGTCATATGGCTTCACGGTGCAAATCAAACCAGTTTGAGTTTTAAATATTTGCAAACTAAAACACAGTTTAGCAAAGAGATTATGATCAACTATTCGAGCATGGATAAATTCTATGACAACTTGGATATGATTACTGAGCAGTGTCAAAACAAGGGACCACACTTTGTCATAGGACACAGCATGGGCGGACTATATGCTCTGCACCTAACCAAATATATACGAGTAGTAGGAGGTGTAAGTATTAGTACACCATTCCGTGGTAGTAGCACAGCAGATTGGGCAAAATATGTTGTACCAAGTTATCCTCTGTTTAGAGACATTGGACGCAAGAGCGATCCTATTAAAAAAGCAAATGAAATAGAGTTAGATATACCGTGGACACAGATTGTAAGCACAACAGGATCAGTGCCTTATCATAATGGTCCTAATGACGGCGTTGTTACTCTAGCAAGTATGACACAAAGAACAGACATGGAATACATAGAAGTAGCACACACACACTACGAAACTATGTGTTCTGATGCTGTTGCTGAGATTGTTTCGTCTTGTTATTCTCGTGCTTTAACAGCAGAGCATTAACTTCATCTGTTTTAATTAACCAGCCGCTTTCGTTCACAACAAACACATCGCCTGGTTTGTACAAACCTTTGTCCATTATTTCAGTTGGTGTATCGCCTTCAACTTTGAAGCCTCCGCCGCCTGGTATACTGTTAATAGTATAATCAACCCACATCATGTTATTTTCTCCATTTGTTTTGCTTGAGGATATTTAAGTACAAAATGCGTAGCTTGTTTTGAGTTTGGTATCTCTACATAGATATCGCAACGACAGTAGATATCGTCTGGTAAGGTTTGGCTTTTACTATGTTGTAATTTCCAAGTCCAGTTGTTTGATTCTATAGTTTTGTAAAGTTCGTCACCTAGTTCACGGCGGATCCATATTGGCTCTAAATTTCCGTGAGCATGTTTCCACTTAAAGTCGCATTGTCCTAAATAGTATCTCATAAAAATATTTATTTGTTTGTGAGATCTTTCTTTATCGTTTTGAGCTCTTCACTGCTGAAACTATCTTTATTCAAGTCTGGCTTAGGTGTGTCTGGCTTGCCGGTTGAATTGAATGTTTGATTTTGACTTTGGTACTTGGCTACTATTTCTTCTAGTTCGGCTTTACGGGTTTTGTCTAGTTTGCCTTGATGTTCTAGTACCATACTAAGTTTAGTGTTTAATCGAATCATATCGTTGTCCAACATACGCACACGATCAACAAGTTTAATAAGTGTGCCCATACTAGCACCAATAACAGGATCGATAGTTTCTGTTACCCACTTCCATATAAAGAAGATAAAGTAACCCATACCAAACGCAGCAATAACTGGGAAGCCAAAGTCTTTGATTGCGCCTGCTATATCCATTTATTCACCAAACATTCCAATTAGATCAGGACCAAAACTACTTGCTGCCCATCCTACGGCTAACATAGCAAGCACACCGATAAACAGCCATTTCATTTTAAAGTCATCCACGCTCATTTTAATAGCAACTAGTTCATTGCCTAATATGCGTAACTGTATTTCCATTTTACCTTTGTCGTCTACATTAGTCTCTTCTGGCATCATCTTTTCCTTCGTTGGCTGCTATTCTATCTACATTAGGCTTTACACCAAGAGCGTAACTCATTAGAGCATCTATCTTAACTAAATCGTTGTTCATTGTTTGTACACGATTATCTAGAGATCCAATAATGCCTTTGAGTGTGTTAACACTGTCAGTAACACCTGCAAGTATAAAACTAAGTGTTAGGAATACAAAATAGCCGGCAGCAAATGCACCTGCGATTGGAAACCCTACTTCACTTGCTAGTGTTAAAAAATCCATATTATCCCTCTTTGGCCCTCGTACCTTTATTTATATAAATAATCTACAGGGGGATATTATGAAATATATATTAGGGGCGATAGTATTGATACTAGCGACAGCGTGTACATCACCTGGATACACTGTAGAAAACATTACAACCCCTAGAAAAACTATAAATCTAGGTCCAGTCAATCCTGTTTATCTAGCAGTACAATACAACGGAATGCACGAGCGCACAGATAGAGCAGAACTTAAAGAACTGTTAGATGTAGACCCTGTGCGTACAGAATGGTGTGCTGCCTTTATTAATGCAGTGCTTGAAGAAAGTGGAATAATTAGTAATAATGATCACAAGTATCCACTTACAGCAAGAGCGTTCTTAGATTGGGGACAAGGAATATCAAAAGAAGATATTCGCCCCGGAGACCTTGTAGTATTTCCAAGAGGAAATCAAGGCTGGCAGGGACATGTAGGATTTTATCTAAAAACACAAGAAATAGATGGAGTAGAGTACTACTATATTCTTGGCGGCAATCAAGATAACAAAGTTAGTATAGTATCTTATCGTGCAAGCAAGGCCCTTGGCATCCGTAGACAACCTTCTATTAAAAGGTTGACAATCTTTAATTAATGTAGTATACTTAATACTGTAATTAAAGGAGATCTACATTTGGATTATGAATTCTATGACTGGAACAATTTAATCAACGCTGACAGTAGACAGCGGATGGTTACTAATGTTGACGAGATTATTGCGTCTGGAAATTACTTTACAAACAGTCCTAGATTTCAAACTAAGGTTAACGTCTTTGGATTACAGAGTAACGACTGGATAAATCTTAAAATGAGTTTTATCTGGTCGTGCTTTGCATTTATGAACAAAGAAGTACAGATTAAGAACATTCAAAGTTGGAGTTTTCAAACTAGTCTACAGACAGCTGAAGACAGGGACAACTTATGGCATCATCATAATCACAATCCTGAGACTACTACAGTTAGCGGCGTGTACTATTTACAAATACCAGATAATGTTAAAGACTTGAATATAGCTGGCACAGAACTAGCACCTAATGGTGTTGAAGGTGAAGGCAAATACATTACACCTTTCAAAACTGGACATTGGATGATCTATCCAGGTAAGATATGGCATCGTCCGGGAATATTACAATCAAACGAAAACCGCTACATTGTAGCAGCAGATATGGAGTTTTAAAATGGCAACTACAGAAGAAAAACAAGAATTAGTCGACACACTTAGTGGTCCTCGATTCTACCGTGTTGGTATTACCGGCTACGGTGGCGAAGCAGCATACATGAATCTAAGCAAAGAAGCGTATGAGTTTTGGAATGCGCACAGCGAAGAGCATGGTGACAACGACTTGACACAGTATCTAATCAATGATGATCCAGACGACTGTGAGTATGACGAACTAGAAGTTGTTCCAAAAGAAGCAGACTTCATGACCAATTATGGTGAGGATGATTACAAATCAAACTGGTTCGAAGCGCCTACTGAGTTTCTACATCAAATGGGTGTAGAGTACGGCAGTTCATATCTTACTGTTGAAGAAGTTGACAGCATGGAATATATGAGCAAGCATGTTGCTGATGTAATTGACAGCGAGCGTCTAATGGAACTAGTTGACAAGATCCAAGAAGACACTGACTATGAAGTTGAACTTGCAGATCACGGCGAAGAACTGCCCGATGAAGGCGAGTATGTATGCCAAATGTATTCAAGTGAAAAAGGTTCGTTCTTTGATGGCGTTATTGAAACCGTAGGTGAATTTGACGTTAAGAAACTAAAGTTTATGATCAATGAATATCCAAATGGTGAAGACGTTATTGATGGTGTAGAATACGACGGTGTAGATGTAGAAAACAACGGTGGCGATACTAACGGAAAAGGATACTCTGCACATGTTTGGAAGAATGTATCGTAACTTCTATGAACTCGCTTAGGAAATTAAAATGTGTAGCTAGTGTATTAAACAGCTCAGGGTGTCTAACACCAGCTACCATTTCATACGACGAACTGCCAATATCTTGATAGTATCTACGACTAATGCCTTTGCGTTCTCCTAGAGTTGGAAATACTCCAGCAACGAACAAACAAGTATCTGCAAGCTCTTTAGCTTGGTCACTTGTTTTAAGTTGCATAAAAGTGGGGCCAAATGTGTCAGGAAGGAAATCAGGTTTGTCAACGAAATTGGCAAGGAGCATAACAACATATGCTTCAATCGGCTCAGGTAAGTCATATCCGCGTGTTGCAGATGTTTCTTTTACAACGTCAAATAACGCTGTCGTATAGGCATCATTCATATAAGTATTTAGTATAGGAGAAAACGATGAGTAACGAACAAAAGAACTGGGAATTTAAGGTAGAAGATATCTTCGAAGATATACCTGGAGACGAAACTATGATGAATATGAAAATACCAGACGCAATTATGGAAAAGCAAGGATGGAAACCAGGCGATACTATGAAAATTAGCTGGGGTGACCAAGGTACTATTATTATTGAAAAAGTAAAGGAGAATGATGTCGACTCGTGAAGAAACGTTAGAAATGGAAGGTACAATAACAGATGTCCTACCTAACCAAATGTTTAAAGTAGAACTAGAAAATGGACATATTGTAACTTGTTACACAGGCGGCAAAATGCGCCGCTTTAGAATTAGACTAGTATTAGGTGATCAAGTTAAGATTGAAATGACACCATATGATCTAGACAAAGGGCGTATTACATTTAGAATCTAAGGTTGACATTCTATATAATTCTGTTATAATTATATTATGAACAGTATAGAAATAATTGGTGGCACACAAAGTCAGCGTAAACATGTAGAAAGCATGGTACAATTTTGTATTAGTATCCTTATGCCTCGCATCAGTACACTTGACATTGAAGTTAAACTAACTGCACCGCAAGGAGCAATGGGGTACTGTTTAGAAACTGATAATAACAGAACATTTGAAATTGAACTAGATCGTAAACTTCCATTGCGTAAGCTAATGGAAACACTTGCACACGAAATGGTGCATGTTAAACAGTATGCTCGCAGAGAGTTTCATCCAGTATATAACATGTGGCGTGGCAAAACATACAATCCTGAGAAAGTAAGTTACTGGGATCTTCCTTGGGAGATCGAAGCACATGGACGAGAAACAGGGTTGTTCGTTCGATGGTGTGAAGAAAATAACCTTGCCGCAAAGAAGTGGACACAACTATGAGCCCAGAAGACTTCTATCACGACTTCCTTTTAATCCGCGAAATGCGAGCACCTACTAACAAGCGTTATCGTATGCTAGGTGAGCTGTTTGCTGTTAATCCTAATGCGTGGCGTGTGATCGGTATTACTGAAAATGCTTTAAAAGTATTTGCCAAACACAATTTCAAACGAGTAAGTCGTATGGGTATCAATCGCAGTCATCTGGTTGATCGTATCAAAACATATACTACTATGCTCGAAGGCCCTTTGATGGAATGTGACGAATGGTGGAACTTCTATGTAGACACAGACAAAACTATTCTAGCAACATCCACAGAGAACATGGGCAAAGGTGAATGGAGTAAAATATACGACATTGACTCTAGCCTAGGATTGTTTCAAAGTCACGGATTTGCCTGGCGCCACAAAGATCCAGAGATAACTTTTCTAAAAGAAACACTTGACAATCTCGTAATCTGAAGCTATACTGTATATAACAGTTAGGCAAAAAGAGGCACACAATGACAAGTTCAATTAGAGAAGAATCCGGACGCACTGCTAAGGCAGAAGGTCACAAGTTCGAACATATAGTAAGCGGTATGCTTACAGAGATGTTTAGCCATAAGTTTAAAGTTGAAGGTGCTAGTAACACTAAGATAGATGTTCGATCAGACGACTCTAGAGTTAGACTAAGTGTTAAGAATCCTAGTGGAAAAAATACACAAATTGGACTGTACACACAAAAAAGTTTCATCGCAGCTATGGATATTATTGATACTGATATTTTAGACTTTATTGGTAAATTCTTTGGTGGTGACTCTTACGCAGACTATCCTCGCCATCGCATGAGTAAGAGTGATATTGACTCTGCATTAAATGAAAAATTCACACAGTTTCTCAATAACAATATTTCTAAGTTGTTGTCACTATTAGCAACACACGGGAACAAAAATCAAGTAGGCGATGTAAACTTTCTAGTTTGGGCAACTAAAAAGAACGATCCTAGTAGCGTTCTTCTTGTGGATTTATCTGAATTCAAACAAGCACTTTCTCAAGGTGAGTGGAAACAAAATGCTACTACATTTGAATTTGTAGTAGAAGGCAAAAAATTATTTCACTTGCAAATGAAAGGCAGCGGCAAAAAATTTACAAACGGATATCATAGCCTGATGTTTCATGTACATAGTAACTTCGATACTAAATACGTGAAGGACTTAACAGTATTAAAGGAACTTCTATGATAACAACTTTTAAAGACTTACTAAATGAAGTAAAAATACAACAAATATCTTTTGACGACTTTTGTAGTCAGTTGAGTATTTTAGATATTTCAGATAAGAGCGGAACATTCAAAGTACGAAGCGATATACATGTATTTCTTGCTAGGGTTACTAAAAAAGAAAATGACCCCCGCCCTCCTCGAGTTGACTTATATCTTAAAAAACTTTATCAAATGCTAGTAACAGATGCAGAAACAAGTTTGCAAGAGTGGTTTGATAGATATGTTGCTTTGCCTAATCCCATTGAGTTCTATTTAGAATTACCAGAAGGAAATAGTCTTACCGACGATACATTTATGGGTATGACAAATAGTAAGTATGGCAGACTAAGCAAGAATTTAAACTTTGAAAACTTTTATAATACAAAAAAACTATATACAAACGATAGTGAATATGTACTAGGACTACTAAAAGCAATGTATGAACGCTTTCACATCCGCAACAGTCTAGCAGGGCCTGCGTTCTTTGATCATATTTGTAAGATTGAAGATTCATATAGTCAAATATGGACTGACTTTATGATGGGTGCAAATAAAGCAAGTGTGTTTAATCCTTATACATATAAAAGTATTCTTGATACAGTGTTTGAAGGCGAAACATTATTTGCTCCGGTCATGGGATGGAACAGTTATCAACAAGCCTTTTACAGCAGTAAGTTTAAACATTTTGTAGCAACTGATGTAATTCCTAGTGTAGTAAACAACGGTCGTTGGATGCAAACACAATACGATAATAAGCCAGAGAATCCGTTCGAACGATTATTTGATAGTGGTAGCACTGCTAAGACTAGTGACTTGTATTTGTGTCCAAGTGAGCAACTAGATGCAAAACATGACTTTGTAAACAAGTATAGAAATACAATTGATGCTGTACTGTTTAGTCCTCCGTATTTTGATTTAGAAATATACCCAAGTGAAAATCAGAGTTTTGATAGCTACCCTGATTACGATGACTGGTTACAAGGTTACTGGGAAGAAACTGTCAAACTTTGTAAGCAAGTAATGAAACCCGGAGCAAAGTTTGGGTTTGTTATTAGTAATTATCGAACAAAGGCTAAAGAAGAACGCAATATCTCAAAAGATATGCAAGAAGTAGTTGCTAAACATTTAACATTTGATAAACATTACAAAGTTAGATGGAGTGCTATGAGCGGAAGTCGACAAGCTAAAAAACAACGAGGTGGAAACTTTGAAGATCTTTGGGTCTTTAGTGTATAATCTTGGTTGACATCTAGTGTATTGATGCTATAATAGTTATATTAATTAGGCAAACAACATAAAGGCACATATCATGTTCGCAGTAGTTAAAGACGGTTATACACACAAGGGCGCAAAACCAGTGAAAACATATCCAACACAGGAAGTACTTGCTGTTGCTTGTGCTGCACAGCGTATTAATGGTGCTTACATCAAAGACACTCGTCGCTTTAGTTGTGAAGAAAATCCAACACAGTTTGGCAACAAAGAGATTGTTAAGTTTTTCTTTATTACTAATTTTGCACCATCTGACTTTGAGCGACCTGTTCCTACTGAAGAAGATTATGCTCGAGTAGCAGAGATTCAAAAATGGATGAAGCGTTATGTAATGTTAGGGCTTGCTGACTTAGGTGATTTTAAAAATGACATGGTTGCTTGCATCTCACAGGATACTGTAACTCAAAATAATTTAGGAAGAGTTGCATTTATTCCAGAGTTTGTAAAACGAGACCAACACGAAACAGGACTAAAGAAAGAGATCCGTGTTGAGTATCGTGACAGCCAGTACTTGGGCAAAGAAAAAGATACAGTCGAAGGTGTTGTTAAGATTCTTAACAAGCGGTTCAGCGCAGAATGGGAAAGCTATAACTATACAGCAGTTATGGATGGTAACTTAGTTAGCTTTATGAACAAGTATGATCATGAAGTAGGCGCTATGAAGCGTATTAAAGGTAAAGTAAAAGCACAAACAAAAAACAAGTTGTTTAGTGCAAACGAAACTCGTCTTAATTATGTAAAGCTATATAAGGTATAATACAATGGACTTTCTTACGATACAGCACTTAATACTACTAATAACAGCAGTAGTGTTTACTGGATACGGATATTGGGTAGGCAAGCAAAGTCATGTAGAAGACATTATTGAATCTACTATTGATAGCCTTATCAATGATGGGTATGTTAAAACCGAAGGACACGGTGCTACACTAGAAATTATTAAATGGCAGGACTGGTGCGTCGAGAATGATTAAAATACAAGGTAAATTGCCTCGTAAAATATATGTTGCTTGCTCAGGCGGTGTTGACTCAATGGCAGCAGTTGACTTCTTAAGTCGTAATCACGATGTGTTTGTACTACATTTTAATCACAGTACAGAACACGGCAACAAAGCAATGAAATTTGTTGAAAAGTATTGTAAAGAAAAAGATATTCCTTGGCTAACTAATATTTCAGCTAATAACAGAGAAAAGACTCCTAGAGAAAGCCAAGAAGAATACTGGCGCAATATCCGCTACGAGTGGTTAGAACGATGCACCAACCGTGATATTATTACAGGACATCATCTAGATGACTGTGTGGAAACTTGGGTATGGAGCAGTATGCATGGCACAGGAAAGATTATTCCATACAGTCGCAATAACAGAATCTTTCGTCCGTTTCGGTTAACTCGAAAGCGTGACTTAGAACTTTGGGCAAGACTAAACAATGTTCCGCATATTGAGGATGACAGCAACACAGATACATGTTATACTCGTAACTATATTAGACATGATATGATGTCAAGCGTATTAAAAGTTAATCCTGGTATCCACAAAACTATCGCAAAGAAGGTAAGAGAAGATGAATATTCAACACTCACCACTGTTTGACACAGCAAAAGTAGAACAGTTGTACACAGAAAAAGACGGTGTCCTAGTAAAATATGTGTGTACAAGTGCTGCTTATTCAACAGCAGAATTTGCTGCTGACATCTTTTATCGTCCTACACCACATCCTGAGTTTGGCAATTACTACTTTGGCTTGTACACTAACCACTTCCATGAAGATAAGCCGACGATAATGATTACAAATGCTGATCAAATTGAGTCGCTAGAGTTTGGAATGATTGAATCAAAAGGTAAATACTATTACAGTCAACATCGGCATGATTACAAAGTAATTGATGACAAGATGATTGATGGTGGTCGTGCTTATATCCGTTCAGGAGCGCACGATGTAGACGTATTTAAGATCCAAGATGGAGAGTTTGTACGACACAATCCCTCCGAGTAAAGCAATTATTACAACTAGGAGAATACCATGAGTCATAAACAAGTAACATTAGAATTTAAGAAATCACTAGAAGCAACTGACTACGGACTAATTGTAGGATATGATGGAATGCTCAAAGGAATTTGGGTTCCGGAAACAATGGACGGTCTAGATATTCCCGAAGGCATTGTTAACCTGTGTATATCAAAATTTGGAATAGATCCAAACGGACACGGCGAACAAGCAGTGATGCAATGACACCCCAAGAAATAAATGAATACAAAATGCGCTGGATGAGAGAAGAACCTTATCCAGTGCGTCTACATAGTGACCTAACCGATAGAGGCAAAACTTGGTGTAGAAGAAATTTAGAACGACATCAATGGAAAATGAATACATGGACAAATGTTTATGAGCATACATTCTACTTTGAACATCAAGACGACAGTTTAATATTTAAAACATTATGGCCGAGGTTTACAAATCAATGAGTTATGCAGTAATGGTGTGCCTTGACGGCAAGGACGATTGGATTTATATTACTAAACAAACAGAACATTGCTGGGACTTACAACCTGAACTGTTTGAAGATGCACACAAAGCAATGGAGTTTGCACAAAAGTTTCAGTTACCCGACAAACCTGAAAACGTAATGGTGGTAGATTATTATGAAAGTTAAAATTGGCAGTTACCCTAAATGGAGATTCTATCATCGGCTATACGACTGGTTTGGTTATGCTCCTAAACAAAAGACTAAAATTCGTATAGATCGTTACGACACTTGGAGCATGGATCATACCCTTGCACCTATCATCTTGCCTATGCTTGTACAGCTAAGAGCTACAAAGCATGGTGCTCCTATGGTGGATATGAAAGATGTTCCACAAGAACTACGTGCTACTAAAAAGCAACTAGACGCATACAACAAGAATGGTGATTCTGACCCTAAGTGGTTTGATCGTTGGGATTATGTATTAGATGAAATGATTTGGGCGTTCGAACAAAAGTGCCGAGATAATTGGGAAGATGATTTTTATGGTGACTATACAGAAGATCCAAAGAATGGTTCAATGGCTGGTAGTTTTGAATGGATTGATCATGATGGGATGAAAGCACACCAAGAACGAATGACCAATGGGTTTAAACTGTTTGGAAAATACTACGAGAATTTGTGGGATTAGTACTTATGACAGATATGTTTGAAGTAGATAACGAAGCAGTACTTAATTTAGTGATGCTAGCTAAAGCAACGTCTGAGATTGATCCGATAGACTTTAACGGACTAAAGATAACTGAAGAACAAGCATATGTGATGATGGCAACTCATGTTTTAGAAATGGAAAGAAATCACTTGACAGATGGAGCAATTATTGTTAAACTGTTAGTAGAGAACTTTGTATTAAACCTAAAACTGTTGGGAAAGAAATGAAAACACTATTTGATAATATAGCAACACTAACTAATACTCGTAATGAGAACAGTGTAGAGTGTGAAGTAGATGACATTCAAGAACATGAATCTTTAAATGCTTTTGTTGCAAACACTAAGATCCATATGAAATGGAATGGTAAAATTTATGTAGGCAAAATGGCAGGTATGGAATTTACCACGCCAGGGCCTAAACAATTTACAAACAAAGGAAGATATTAATATGCCACTAGTACCTATGGTAGTTGAACAAACATCAAACGGCGAACGCTCATACGATATTTACAGTCGCTTGATGAAGGATCGCATTATTATGCTTAATGGTCCAGTAGAAGATAACATGGCTAACTTGATTGTAGCACAGATGTTGTTCCTAGAATCAGAAAATCCTAAAAAAGACATTAACTTGTACATTAACAGTCCAGGCGGCGCCGTGACAGCAGGCTTGGCTATTTACGATACTATGCAGTACATCAAATGCGATGTGCGTACTATTGTAATGGGTCAAGCTTGCTCGATGGGCTCGTTCTTAGCACAAGCAGGCACAGCAGGCAAGCGTGTAGTACTGCCAGAGAGCCGTACAATGATCCACAGAGTAAGCTCAGGTACACGCGGTACAAGCGGCAGTGTACACGTACAAGAGCTACAATTTGAAGATGCACAACGAGCATTTGAAGAGTCTAAGAAGGTTAACAAGCGCCTTACAGAGCTTTATGTACGACACAACACAGCTGGTAAGACATATGATGAACTGTTTGAAACTATGAAGTTTGATACATTCCTTACAGCAGAAGAAGCTGTCGAGCATGGTCTTGCTGATATGGTAGTGGAGAAACGCTGATGGAAGTATCTAACACAGTAGCAGCTCTTAAAGGTATTCCAACACGAAACGAACTAATGGAAACACTACGCAAGGAAGTACTAGAAGTAACATTCAAAAAACTTAACGGCGATGAGCGTAAGATGCCTTGTACACTTATTACAAGTTTTCTTCCTCCAGCCAAGAAAGACGACCCACTGTCGCAAAAGAAAGTTCGAGAACTTTCGGACAAGGTTTGTGCAGTATGGGCAGTTGAATCAAAAGCATTTCGTAGTTTCCGTTATGATCGTGTAACCAAAGTCGAAGTCATTGCTAAAGAAGACTACAGAGTACGTCTTGGAGAATTTTGGAAGGAAAATGGTTGACAAGTCTTAGAACTAATGCTATTATAATAATATAACAAGGCAAGCAGAAAAGGCACACATGGAAAAGATTATTGTAACAGACGCAGATGGCGTACTACTAAACTGGGAATATGCATTTTGCGTATGGATGGATGCACAAGGTTATACACAAATACCGGAAGGTAACAAAGAATATAATCTAGCTGTACGGTTTGGTATATCTGGTAATAAGGCAGCTGAAAAAGTTAGAATATTTAATGCAAGTGCAGCAATAGGATTTCTCCCAGCACTGCGTGATGCACGATATTATGTAAAGCGGTTGCATGAAGAATTAGGTTACGATTTCCATTGTGTTACTAGCTTAGGTCTTGATCCAAGTGCTAAAAAGTTGCGACAAATGAATTTAGATAAGTTGTTCGGTGCAACAGCGTTTCCAGTACTAGACTGTTTAGATACAAATGCACCTAAAGAAGATGCACTTGAAAAGTATCGCGATACTGGTTATTACTGGATTGAAGATAAGTTTGAAAACGCAATTGCAGGACAGACCGTAGGACTAAATCCAATCTTGGTAGAACACGGTTGGAACATGAACGAAGTTGTACCAAATGGTATGAAAAAAGTCACAACTTGGAAAGAGTTGTATAAGTATATTTTAGAAAAAGGATAATTAAATGTTAAAGAAAACACTTATTACTACAGCACTATTAGTACTAGCAACTCCTGCACTAGCAGAAACAGTCAACGATCATTACAAAACAGTAATTGAACAAACTCCGTATCGTGTAGAAGTATGTAAAGATGTACAACTTCAAGGACAAGCAAGTACAGGTGATACTATCTTTGGCGCGATTATTGGCGGAGCAATTGGTAATCAGTTTGGCGGCGGAAAAGGTAAAGATGCCGCAACTGTACTAGGTGCTATTGTAGGTGCCGACATTGCTAACAAGAACGGTAAGAAGCCAGGTGGCACACAACGACAGTGTCAAGTTGAAACACGCTATGAAGAAACACAGCGTGAAGTATACAGTCACAGTACAGTTACATTTGTGTCAGATGGCCGGCAGTATACAGTTAAGTTTACCAAACGCAACAAATAAGAAGTTGACACAGGGCAAATACTCTGTTATAATAAACAAGTAAGCAAAGACGTTTACAACGCTATTTAAGAAACTAAATGTTCCTCCTTAGCTCAGTTGGTAGAGCAATTGACTGTTAATCAATTTGTCGCTGGTTCGAGCCCAGCAGGAGGAGCCAAGAATACGGAGAGTTGGCCGAGTGGCTGAAGGCACCCGCCTACTAAGCGGACGAGGGTTAATAGCCCTCCGTGGGTTCGAATCCCACACTCTCTGCCAAAGACGTGTTGAGGTTGCTCCTCAGCTAGTATGGGTTAGCAAGTCCCATATGATGAGAAGTGATGTCGCAATCACAACAAAAGGCTCGATGCAAGTATGCCGGCATGTGTTTGTCGTTAGTGTGACGGGGCCGAGCAGGATTTATCCTGTGCTGAGAACCTCCCACGCATACACATTAATTGCGGGTATCGTATAATGGTATTATTACAGATTTCCAATCTGAAGACAGGAGTTCGATTCTCCTTACCCGCTCCATTATAACTAGTAACACTGAAAGGTTACACAAAATGAGCTCATATGTACAAGAAGCAATTCAAAATTCCGGCGTTAACAGAACAGAGCTAGTAGCAGCATGTGCTTACATGATTCGAACAAAGCAAGCCCGTAGCCAACACGATGCAATTGAACAACTTGCATCTGGCAAAATTAACGGTGCTGAATTGCAAGAACAAATGATTCGTTCATTCCAAGTCGAAATTGAAGAAGAAGAAGAAATTGTTGAAGTTACACCTGAAGATGAACTCAGAACATTGATGGCTAACAGTGTAGAATAATAAGTACTGTATGAAAACATGCAGTGAATGTAAAACAGAACTAGGGCATGGAGATTTTTGTCCTAGTTGTAGAGTAAAAAGATAACGCCGCAATAGCTCAGTTGGTAGAGCAACTGATTTGTAATCAGTAGGTCCAGGGTTCAAATCCTTGTTGCGGCACCAGTTAGCCCTGGTGATGGAATGGTAGACATGCATGATTTAGGTTCATGTGCTTTACGGCGTGAGAGTTCGAGTCTCTCCCAGGGCACCAAAGTTTTAAGAATTTTCAACCCGACGGGGTTTGGAAAGATAGTGCAAGGAAATGTCGTTTCGTAAGGACGATAACTTGGCTAGTAGCTGTAGTGGCAACACATGAGCGTGGAGACACGAAGATGTGGTACTTCGAACGTAACTGTTTGATACTAGGCGCAACCGAACGTATAATAATACTTACTAGGTTGTTGGAGGTAGACTGTAATCCTCCCTATCATATTAATCAAGCAGACTGCATAGCAGTCAGCACCGCACTGATAAAGCGGGATAAAGAGTTTTGTTCCTCTTGTAAAACAATTGAGCAAATGGTGCCCAGGATGACCTAAGCAGGTCCAAAAACTGCTTACACTAATTCGTCAATGCGGGTTTGCTAACAGTTACAGACATCACAGGCGTCATGTCAATTACTGCGGCGAGGTTCGACTCCTCGATTGACACCAAAATAAAAGGTTGACAACCGCTAAATAAGAGTGTATTATAAATACATAACAACAAGTACAATAGGAATATTAACATGTCACAGACTAATACAATTTATATTACAAATTGGCCACCGATTGGGGGTATGTCTTGACGTGACTTTTTAAAAAGTTATTTTAAGTAAGCCCCTAGCAGTTAATTCGGTTAGGGGCTTTTTTTATGACTACACTACGCCTTACTGCAATAAGGTGTCTTTGCAGGGACAGAGACCTCGAAAGGGTCAAAGATAGTGTAGTTTTAAAAAAAGTTTATGGGTGTAGTGTTAACGGCAACACGGGTGATTCCAAACCACCAACTCTCAGTTCGAATCTGAGCACCTATGCCAATTACGGAGTATAGCACAGTTTGGTAGTGCGTTGCGTTTGGGACGCAAAGGTCGTAGGTTCGAATCCTACTACTCCGACCAATTTAATGGTTGACAACAGCACAGAAGGTGCTATAATAAAGTATAAGGCAAAAGAGGCACACGATGGCAGATATTTGGGTAATCAGCGACACACACTTTAACCATGCAAAAATCCTTGATTTTAAGGACTACATTGGTAAACCTGCAAGGTCTTTTGATAATGCAGATCAAATGAACGAAGCAATGATGGACAACTGGGCAAGTGTTGTTAAGCCTAAAGATACTGTTATCCACTGTGGTGACGTATTGTTTGGCGTAGACAAAGTTGACTGGATGACTGCAAACTTTGCAAAGTTACCTGGTAAGAAAAGACTTGTTCTCGGCAACCACGACAATGTAAAGATGCTTGCTCCGTTCTTCAAAGATGTACAGATGTGGATCGACATGAGCGACAAAGGCTTGTTGTTTAGTCACACTCCGCAACACGCTAGTACACTTGCTGAGACACACAGGTTTGGCAGTGGTTCTTTGCTTAACATACACGGACACATACACAGTAATCCTTCACCAGAAGGTCCTTACAAATGTGTTTGTGTTGAGCAGATCAACTACACTCCTGTAAACATAGAGGAGTTGTTGTAATGTTTGCATATGAACGCACATGGATGGTAAGCGCAGATACAAATTTCCTAGGATACGAGTATGCTATGGATGAAACACAAGTAGCTGCTAAAGCAATTATTAAATACGGCGCACCTACAAAATGGGGCGTAGACAAATACACTATTGCAAAAATAAAGTGGATTGAGGAAGATGACTACTAAAGGTGGTAGACGACCGCAAAAACCAAAGCAGAGAAATTTTGAAGCAAAGGCAGTAAGAGATCCACAAGGTCCCTTTCGTCCGCAAGTAATTAAGAACAAGATTAAAAAGAAACCTAAATACAACAAGATAGAGTGGGACGAATAAACAGTGAAAAACTTTTTTATAATTAGTACCATCGCAGTATTAACTAGCGGATGTGTGGCAGGAACAGCAAGTAATATTAAGTATGGAGTAGATGAAAATACTCGACCGCAAGATTATTCGTATATTACAGACCCAACAGGAACATTTGATCACAAAGTTCATAGGTTTCAAATTACTGATAAGTGTGGAAATATCCAAAGAGGAACACAAACTGGTATTATAGGAAATCAACTAAAAAGTGATTGTGCCCAGAATAGTGTTAGATCAGAAATATATGAAGAAGTTTGGGAAGACAACCGCCCAGGTGAAACACAGCCTCAACATAGGTGGTATAGTTGGAATGTGTATTTGCCAAACGATTATCCAATTCAAGAATCAGGAAGACTAGTACTAGGTCAGTTTCATAATAGTGAATGTCCGCATTTGAAGATTACTAGTCTAGGTCACGATAACGGAGAATTGTATCTTGAAACATCAGAACTTTGGCGCGGAGATTGCAAGAGTAGTAGTAGATCTCGTATAGGTCATATAAACGATTTACGAGGAAAGTGGACTAATTTTACTCTTGAAGTAACATGGAAAAATAATGATACAGGGTTTGCTAACATCTGGATTGACAATGAGAAAGTTGTAGCTTATAAAGGAAGAACATTAACAAAACGAAAAGAGAATAGAAATTATCTAAAAGTAGGTATATACCAATGTTGTAATGACGGAGCAATAAAGCCAGGTAATGCAATGTTTACTACACCTAAATCAGGGTCAACAAGGGAGAGTGTACAATGAGAACACAACCGCAAGATATTATCGCACAGTTAGAAGCTGACAATAGCAAACTGGCTAAACAAGCAATCCTAAAAACAGCAATGGAAGAAGGACTAGATGAGTTCTTTGAAGGCATTACAATGGCACTTGATCCGCTTGTGACTTTTGGCGTTAAACAAGTTCCAACACGCTCAGATGTAATTACAGGACAAGGCCTCATTTGGAGAGATTTCAAAGTACTTGCTAACCAACTTATCAATAGAGAGCTTACAGGCCACGCGGCACGTGATGCAATTGAATTGGTAATGAGTGTTGCTACAGTTGAACAGTGGAATGGCTTTTATCGCCGAGTATTAATCAAAGACTTGCGATGTGGTATGAGCGAAAAGACTGTTAACAAAGTAGCCAAAGACTTCCCACAATACGCAGTTCCTATCTTTGGATGTCAGCTTGCACATGATAGTGCAAATCACGAAAAGAAGATGACAGGCATTAAACAGATTGAAGTTAAACTTGATGGCGTTCGTGTACTAGCAGTATGCAAAGGTAGCAAGGTAGAACTATTCAGTCGCAACGGAAAACAGTTTCATAACTTCCCCCACATCATTGCAGAGATCGAAGCAGTACTTGCTACAAAGCCTGCGCCATATGATTGTGTACTAGATGGTGAAGTAATGAGTGCAGACTTCCAAGACCTTATGAAGCAACTGCAACGCAAGGATGGCAAGAAAGCAACAGACGCAGTACTACACTTGTTTGATTTTATTCCACTAACAGACTTCTTAGCCGGTAGCTGGGACAAGCCACAAACATATCGTAGTAATTTAGTTAAGTATTGGGTACTAGAAAACGAGAGCTTACTACAGCACGTACAAGCATGTGAATGGGAGGATGCAGACCTTGACTCCAAAAAAGGGCAAGAGCGCTTTGTTGAGCTTAATAAAGCAGCAGTAGAAGGCGGGTACGAAGGGGTAATGATCAAAGACGTTGATGCTCCTTATAATTGCAAGCGTAGTCATGCTTGGCTTAAAGCAAAGCCATTCATTGAAGTAACATTGGAGGTTGTAGATGTCGAAGAAGGAACAGGTCGAAACGAAGGAAGACTCGGGGCCGTTGTATGCAGTGGCGAAGATGACGGGAAGGACATTAGGGTTAATGTTGGCAGTGGCTTCACGGATGATAACAGATCCGTATTTTGGTCTAGTCGCGATGCTCTTATTGGTCAGTTGGTTGAAGTACGTGCAGACGCTGTAACACAGAATCAAGACGGTACATACAGCCTACGCTTTCCACGCTTTAAAACATTCCGTGGATTTGAACCAGGGGAGAAGATTTAATGGCATGTAGGAAGCACGGATATAAAGGCAAGAAATCTTGCCATGCTTGCGAACGAGAACGAGATGCAGCTTCTAATACATTCTGGGGTTGGATTATTGTTATACTGATCGTTATGTGGCTTTTGGGTTGACTTTTTCATTATATGGCTATATAATATGATTATACTATAAAACAGAGGCATTTCATGACTGATAACTTTAAACTATTATCGGATGCAGAACACATCCGCAAACGCTTTTCTATGTATGGGGGCTCACAAGTCGTACAGGAAGAAGTATCGTTCATTAACACAGAATTTAAAAAAGTAAACATTGTAGGCGGATTACTTAAAGTTATCAATGAGATTATTGATAACAGTGTGGACGAACATGTTCGTACTAACCGCGAGTTTGCCACACGCATTGATGTAGACATCGAAGCAGATGGTACTATTGTTGTAAGCGACAATGGTCGTGGTATTCCTAGTGTAGAGATTGACACACCAGATGGTAAAGAATATCAAATGGTAAGTGCGTTTACACGAGCAAGAGCAGGTAGTAACTTTGATGATGACAATCGCGAAAGCATTGGCATGAACGGAGTTGGCTCTATGATTACATTTGTAACATCTAGCAAGTTTGATGCTAAGAGTAGCGATGGCAAATTGCAAGTACAGATGGTAGGCAAGAATGGACAGATTGATCGTATCCGTACGAAAGAAACAGTACTCAAAGGCACAACTGTAAAGTTCCGTCCAGACTATGAATTCTTTGGTATGGAAACTATTGACCAAGCACACACTGACATTATTCAAGAACGAATTCGATCACTTGCACTAGCATTTGATACAGTGCGTTTCCGCTTTAACCGTAAGACTGTTAAACTCAAGTTTGCAGACTACTTTGGTACATGTGATGTGTTCAACACAGAGAAAGCTATCTTTGGTATTGCAAAGTCAGATGGATCACATCAGTCACACAGTCTAGTAAACGGATTAGGTGTAAAGAGTGGTACACACATTGATCACTTTCTTGGTGCAATTATGCAAGAGTTGCGTGATGTACTCAAACGCCGCAAGAAAGTAGAAATTACAGCGGCACGCCTTAAACAGCACTTGCGAGTACACGCTATTGTAAACGGCTTTCCTGCACTAAAGTTTGACTCGCAGACTAAAGAGCGTGTAACTAACAGTGCAGCAGAGTGTCGTGAAGCAATCGGCGAGATTGACACAAAGAAAATTGTTGCCAAGTTGATGAAGAACGAAGACTTAATTAATGAAATTTGTGCTTACACTAAAATGCAAGAAGACTTGGCTGCTAAGAAAGACCTAGGCAAACTTGAAAAGTCTAAGAAAGTAAAGAGCGACAAATACTTTGCAGCAATTGGACATCGCACAGATAGAATATTTGTAGTAGAAGGTGACTCAGCAAGTGGTGGCTTGATCAAATGTTTAGGGCGCAAAGGTAATGCGTTTTATGCACTCAAAGGTGTTCCGCTTAATGTACTAGAAGTGTCGCATCAAAAGTTTATGGCGAACAAAGAACTCAGCGAACTGTACAGCATTATTACAATGTTTCCAGATGCAGAGATTTGTTTAGCAACTGACGCTGATGCAGATGGAAGTCGTATCCGCGGACTAGTATCATTGTTTATGTACAAATACTTTCCGGAGCATTTGAACAATGGCAAGATGAAGATCTTGCGCACTCCTATCGCAATTGGCAAGAAGAACAACGTTGTCAAAGAGTGGGCATACACGTTTGCAGATGTAAACAAAATTGATCACAAGCTAGACGTAAGTTATGTAAAAGGCTTAGGAAGCTGGAGTGAGAAAGACTTGAAGTACATTATCGATCAAGATACAATGGATGAAATGTTACCAACAGTAAGTATTGCTGATACTGATCTCTTTACAAATTGGTTTAGTGGTAGTACAATTGATTATCGCAAGGAGCAACTGCTACAGAGCGCTCCATTTGATATTATGAAGGTTTAAACTATGACAAAGCAACTTCCACTAGAAGACTTCTTTAAGAACGAATATATTGACTTCTCAGTATACGACAATGTGCGTAAACTAGCAAACTATATTGATGGGCAAAAGAACGCAAGTCGTAAGATTGTACACACAGTGCTACAACAGAACATTGACAAATTTGTTAAAGTAAGCAACCTAGGTCCTAAGGTACAAGACTATGCACAGTATTTGCATGGTAGCCTAGAAGGCACTATTGTTAACATGACAGCAAACTATGTAGGCAGCGGCAACAATGTTCCATTGCTAGAAGGCGATGGCAACTTTGGCTCGTCGTTTATTAACGATGCGGCTGCTACACGTTATATTTTTGCACGGATGAATCCAATCCTAAAGCAACTGTATGTCAAAGATGACTTTGTAAATCTAGAGCATCAGAACTTTGAGGGTGCTAAGATTGAGCCGCGTTACTATGTACCAGTACTTCCTATGCTTGCTATCAACGGCAGTGAAGGTGTGAGTATTGGCTTTGCACAAAAGATCCTTCCACGCAAGTCTAAAGAGATTATGAAGTGGGTAAAGCAACGGGCCGCTGGAGAGCGCATTACAGCTAACCTTACTCCGCATTGGGAAGGTATGAACTGTACAGTTAACAAAGGTGAAAGTTCAGTACAATGGGAGATTACAGGGTCGTTTGTACGCAACACTAAGCACCGTATAACTATCAATTCACTTCCTGTGGGTTATACACTCAAACAATATCAGGCAGTGTTAGAGAAGCTCGTTGACGACAAAGTAATCAAAGACTATGATGACTTGAGTGACAATGATGTGTTTGAATTTGAAATCCAAGTAGATCGGGCATTTGGCGAACGCACAGATGAATGGATTATGACCAAGCTAAAGCTGATCAAGAAAGTAAGTGAAAACTTTACTTGCATTGATGAGAACAACAAGATTGTTATTTTTAAAGGTCTTAAAGAACTTCTTGAAGCATGGTATGTAAAGCGTATCGAATACAACGACAAGCGTAAGCAGCACTTACTAGCTAGTATGCAAGAGGAAATGGATTATACTAATGCTAGAGCCAAGTTTATACAAGGCGTTGTAGACGGCGCTATAGAGCTTCGTAACACCAAGGAAGCAGCAGTGATTACACAAGCTGAAGCGTATGATGCTATTTTACAAGGTCGTGTTAAAGGCTTCTTAGGACTTCCTATGCGTAGCTTAACAACAGAAGAGATTGCTAAACTAAAAGCAAAAGCAAAGGCACTTAAATCTGAGATAATAACATATAGTAAACATACTTTTGAAGATATCTTAATTGAAGACTTAGGAAGTATTACTATATGATAAATACTGTAACAAGCAGGAATCTATCATTATGAGCAATATGGAAAATACATTAACAGAGATGCGCAACGGCTTTGCTGCCGTAGGTGCAGCAGTAGAAGCAATAGCCAATCAGCCTGCACCAAAGGCAGTAATACTTGATAGAGGACTATCAGGTAATAAGATTAACGGCGGAACAATTACTAACTTTAAAAGTACTGGTATTACAGATACAGCTACTTCCCCTACACTACTCGTTGCAGACGACGGCGTAACTATTACAACATTACGGGTTAACACAATTTCTAACCCACTTACTGTACAAGGTAACTTAACAGTACAAGGTGAGATTACTGCTACTAGATTACACGTAGATGAAATTAGTGCAGACATAAGAAACGAACGAACAGGTCCTTTAGAATTCACTGCTGAAAACGGAAACGTTTATAACAAAGGGTTAATTTGGACAGGAGCAGGAAACACACGCCAATTCACTATGCAAGGCGGCCCAGACAGAATTTTTAGTAGCGAGTCTATTGACATTGCTAGAAATAAAGAATTTAGCATTAATAAAGAGACTGTATTAAGTGCTGATAGTTTAGGATTAGGTATTGTTAATAGTAATCTACAAAATGTAGGCACACTTGCATCATTAAGAGTAGCCGGCGAATTAACTATTGATGAGCATGTATATTACGACCCAGACACTATGCGTTTAGGCTTAGGCATCAGTGAACCAAACGGAGCATTTAGTATTGCTAGTTTAGATCATGAATTTATGATTGATGCAACAGATGATTACAGATTTAAAATTGGAACCTGGACTACTAGTGGATTAGATATTGTCACCGACGATACAAAGCGTATTGGTATCGAGTCAGGCGGCGATGTTGTATTCACATCTAAAGCAGTGTTTAATGGTAAAATTGGTGTCGGAGTTAAGAATTTTGCAACAGATGCAGATATTACTACAGCAGGCCCAATCCGTATGCAGGGAAAGAAGTTTGAAGTCGGAACAGGCGCACCAACTAACGGTTCGTATACAATGAGTGATATTGTTTGGAATAGTGACCCTCGACCAACAGGTTATGTAGGCTGGGTATGTGTTAGAACCGGAACACCTGGTGAGTGGAAACCATTTGGTCAGATTGCATCATAAACCTGTAACTTTACATAATATCTGACCACCATAAATACAGTATGGATAAGATAAGAAATCAAAAAATTGCAAAACAAGTTGAACGCTGGGATCTATTCGCACGGTTAACTCCTACCCTATTCTTGGCGACATCACTACTTCTAGTAGTGTTTGATGTAGTGCCTCTTGAATATGCCTTTTATATAGGACTAACAGGCTTTGCTATTACAGCAGTTAGTTGGTGGTGGTGGGCAATCTTTACTATAAGATATTTAATAACTGTGCTATCTAGGGCTAGTTCCAACTTGACAGACGTCAACGATGAAATTAAGATAGTTAAAAAAGAATTGGCGGACTTAAAAGATGAATGATAAAACATACCGGTTAGTAAAAGCGGCAACAAATGTAATTAGCGGACTAAGCATGGCAACACTTATTGTCCTAGGTGTATCATTTGTAAGCTTTAACAATGCATTTGTGTTTAACAATGCAGGGATTGCAGTAACAAACAATCCAGTAACTGGCGATCAGATTAACTTTATTCTAGAAGGCAGTCGTCGTCACGAATGTACACTAACAAGAGTACACTCAGATGCATATGATGACGCTACTGGTGAAAAATTTGAACTCGACTTTGCTAGAAAAATATATATAAGATCAAATGACTATCTTGGCTCAGACACAGGCATAGTTGATCATCAATGGGCAATGCCTAGGCCAGATGGTATGGGGCCAGGTGTATATAGAGTAAGCCTATACAGCGAGTTTGATTGTGTATACTTACTTTTCAAAAAACATAAAATCCAAATGTTTGATAACATTCCCCTCATTATAAAGTAAATACTTGTATGTATGTATTTGGTAACGGTGAAAGTCGCACCTCCGTAAACATTGATAATCTAAGTGGCATTAAAATTGGATGCAATGCTATCTATCGAGATTACAGCATGGACCATTTAGTATGCGTAGACCGCAGAATGGTACAAGAGGCATTAGATAAAAATGCTAATCAACACAGTTACATTTATACAAGACAAGACTGGATATCTCAGTTTGATGCTATAAGGTTGCGTACAGTACCTAAATTACCCTACAGTGGGTCTGAAAGATGGGACGAGCCGTTTCAATGGGGAAGTGGTCCGTATGCTGTGCTACTAGCTGCAAAGCTATGTAAGAAGGCTACAGTGCATCTAGTAGGATTCGACTTGCATAGTACTAATGCCACAGTCAACAACATATATAAAGATACTGATAACTATGACAGTTCGGACAAACGAGCAGTTGATCCTAGATATTGGATACACCAAATAGGTATGGTGTTTTCGTGTTACACAAAAATAAACTTTGTAGTACATTGTGAAGATTTTAAATTACCTAACGCCTGGAAACATCCTAATGTTTCGCTTGACACGATAAGTAATTTATAGTATAATATACATAAGGACTTAGCGTCAACCCTTCTAACTCTGCCGCTCATATGTTAACTACAGGAGATTACAATGGCATATTATTCAACTAAACATTACGGACACAACATTGGACTATCAGCGGTATTTAGACAGCCTAACGCAGATCATTCACACTGTCACTTA
>ERZ887851.312-NODE-312-length-48988-cov-28.125682_pt1 | contig 48988 bp, 38 predicted proteins | sample MGYA00521100_ERZ887851 | MGnify/ENA primary metagenome ERZ887851 (study PRJEB32303, sample SAMEA104408602) | aquatic metagenome | biome: Brackish water; feature: Pelagic; material: water | place: Baltic Sea | collected 2014-06-06T16:11:00 | depth 11,444 m ... | reverse complement strand
CCTAAGCCCTAAGCCCTAAGCCCTAAGCCCTAAGCCCTAAGCCCTAAGCCCTAAGACCCGACACTGCAGTCCGTGCCCGAATAAGACGGGCGCGCACTGAGCTTTGTCTTACTCGGGGTCGGCAATCTTAAGTAGCTGCTTGCCTTTGTTTTGGCCGGTATACAGCCGCTGCAAGGTGGCGGGAATGTTGTCGAACCCTTCCTGCACGTCGACCTGATATTGAATCTCTCCCGAGCCCACCCAGCCGATCAATTCTTGCACCGCTTCGGCGGCACGGTGGAGGTAATCCAGAATAATAAAACCCTCCATGCGGCCACGGTTGGTGACCAGGTTCATCAGGTTATTGGGGCCGGGCTGGGGCTCGATATCGTTGTAACCCGAAATGCCGCCGCACATGGCGATTCGAGCATTGAGAGAAATGTGGTTAAGGGCCGCCTGCATGGTGCTGCCACCCACATTGTCAAAAAAGACGTTCCATTTTTCCGGGCAGGCGGCGCCAATCTGGGCATCTAAATCACCGGCTTTGTAATCCAGAGCCACGTCGAGCTTGGCGGTATCGGTAAGCCAAGCACACTTCTCCGGCCCACCGGCAATACCCACGACCCGACAGCCCTTAATGCGGGCAATCTGAGCGGCCACCGATCCGGTTGCGCCGGCAGCGCCCGACACCAATACCGTGTCTCCGGCTATGGGTTTAGCTACATCGAGCAGCCCAAAGTAGGCCGTGATGCCGGTAATGCCCAGCACCGACAGCATCAGCTCGGGGGGCACGCCGGGGGGCAGTACGTTAAGCCCCATGGGGCCCTCGTCGGGGGCCAACACCACGTAGTCTTGCCAGCAGCCGGTGGTTTGCACCAGATCACCCTCGTTGAAATCGCTGTGACGCGACTCTACGACCTGGCCTATCGAGCCTGCGCGCATCACTTCCCCCAAACCTACGGGTGGTAGGTAGCTAGGGCGATCGACCATCCAGTTGCGTTGTGTGGGGTCAAAAGAGAAATACAAATTACGGATGAGTACTTCCTGATCCCCCGGGGTGGGCACGGCAGTTTCGGTGTACTGAAAATTGTCGGGGCCAATCATGCCGTCGGGGCGTTTGGCCAGTAGCCATTGTCGGTTTACGGTCATAGCAGTCTCCGGGGGTTAAGTGGGAAAAAGGTGGGCAAGGTATTCACGCCCAGTCTAAAGCCGGTCTTAAAGTGGTGGTAACTGTGGGCTGTCTCGGCGTGACTTCAACGGCCCTTGCAGAATGAGCGCAGTAATGTCGAGGTGCGTTAGCTCTGCAGTGAGATGCGCAGATCAAGGACTTACTGACCGCGACGAATGCCCGCAAGAATGCGCCGGCCGTTGGTGACAAAAATGCGCTGGGAAGACAGGCTGTCGATAAATTCAAGCACGTCTTGGGGTAGCACCTCTCCCTCCAGCGATGGACCCTGATCACTTTGGGATGCTCCCGAGAGCAATACCCCCAAGGTCAAGATGAGTTCACGGGCTTGTTCCGGTGCGAGGCCAAGGGCGCTTTGTGTTTTGTCGGCAATACCCGCGAAGCAGGCTTGAAAGTGACGCTTGGCTTCTACCAGCAGTTCAACCGAAATATTGTGTTCAATCACATGTTCAAGTCGCGTCAGTATGGGTATCAGTATGGGGTCGGCGATGGCGGTGTCATAGAACAGCTGGATAAAGTCGTCGCCGGCTATTGGCGACGCCAGCTTCACCTTCATCACCTCGCACCAGTCCTCGAGGGCCCGGGCGTACAGCGCCAGGATAATCGCCTCCTTGGTGGGGAAATACAGATACAGCGTGCCTTTAACAATGCCCAGCCGAGCGGCCAGTTGGGTCATGGTAAACCCTTCATAGCCTGCGGCTTCAAAATAGGCCCGAGCCCCGTCGAGTATTTCTTGCCTGCGAAACTGCTTTTGCGCGTCAGTAACCGCGCGACGTTTCAGTTCAGCCATGGAGGGCTCCTGCTATTGGGGCCAGCGAACTGGCCCCAGTGACAACGAGTGATAGCACCGGTAGAGGCAGCGGCTTAGCGCTTAACCTGAGCTTTAATCGCTTTTTCAGCGGCGTCGCCATAAGGGGGAAGGAAACCGCCGAGCTTCGAAACATTAAAGGACAAGGTTTGCTTATACACCGACTTGGCGTGGCTGAAGGTCTTAAAGCCTTCAATGCCGTGGTAAGCCCCCATGCCGCTGGGGCCGACGCCGCCAAAGGGCAGGTCTTTCTGCAGCATGTGGAACATGACGTCGTTAACGCAGGCGCCCCCAGAGGTGGTGCGCTTGAGGAAGTTCTCTTCCTCGGCGGCATCAGTACCAAAGTAATAAGCCGCCAAGGGGCGGGGGTGGCTGTTGATGTAGTCAATGGTGTCGTCAAAGCTGCGATAAGTCACGATCGGCAAAATCGGGCCAAACATTTCTTCCTGCATGCACTTGGCGTCATCTGTGGGGTTAATCACCATGGTCGGCGGAATCTTCATGCTCTTCGATGTCTCAAAGGACTCATCTGCCGGGTTAATGGGAATCACTTGCAGGCCCTGGCTTTCAGCGTCGGCAAGGTAGCCCGACAGTCGGTCGTGGTGGCGCTGGTTAATGACCGACGTGTACTGCGGGTTATCAAGGAGGGTGGGGTACATTTGCTCCACCACTGACTGCGTGATTTTAATGACTTCATCCAGAGACTCCTCGGGCACCATGAGGTAGTCGGGGGCAATACAGATCTGGCCGGCATTGAGACACTTGCCGCTCATAATTCGCTCGAGACTCAGCGCGAGGTCAGCGCTGCGAGAGATAACGGTGGGCGACTTGCCTCCCAGCTCTAGGGTCACAGGCACCAGGTTCTTCGCCGCAGCCGCCATAATGTGCTTGGCAATGCTCGTAGCGCCGGTGAAGATCATGTGGTCGAAAGGCAGCGATGAAAATGCCTGGCCCACATCGGGCCCGCCGGTGATCACGGTCACTTCATCGGGGTCAAAGGCTTCAGCAATAATTTCAGCCAGTAAGTTGGCGGTTTGTGGCGTGAATTCTGAAGGCTTAATCATGGCACGGTTGCCCGCCGCCAAAATGCTGGCCAGGGGTTCAAACACCATGGCAACGGGGAAGTTCCAGGGGGCGATAATGCCCACGACACCTTTGGGTTGGTACTCAATCTTTGAGCGGCTGCCCAGTAGGCCCAGTGGAAACTTGCTGGGTCGTGATTCAGATTTCATCCAGCGCTTGAGGTGCTTTTTGTTGTGCTTAATGCAATCGATAGACCCGGCGACGTCGGTCATCATGTTGATCTGTCGAGGGCGGCAAACGAAGTCAGCGTTCATGGCTTCACTAATACGCTCGGCGTGGCGCACCAAAATATCGAGAGCACGATCGAGTCGATCCATGCGCACCTCGGCACTGACAGCGCCCTCGGCGAGATAGCTCTGTTTCTGGCTGTTCAGAGTGGCGTTGAGTTGTGTCAGTACATCAGCGGTGGTGAGTTGGGGTTCAGATGCAGTCATGGCGTTGCCCTTTTTTAAGGTTATGGCACTATAAAATTGTACAGACTATAGAGATTAAATGTCCCTCAGTCATTTGTAAAACCCTGGGCGATGACAAAGGTCAGCCATGGCCTACTTGGGTAGACCACAACATTGTTCGCGGTGTCGGGCTTTTAGGAGCCGGCTTGTTGCGCGATCCAGTTTTCCACCTGCTCACGCAGCAGGGCCAGGGGCATCGCGCCATTCATGAGCACCAGCTCATGAAACTCTCGCACATCAAAACGGTCACCCAACTGGGCCTCGGCTTCGGCACGCAAATCGAGCAGGGCCATCTGCCCGGTTTTATAAGCGGTTGCTTGGCCGGGGATCACCACGTAGCGTTCAATCTCGCGGGTGACCTCGTCTTCGGTCATGCCCGTATTGGTCACCATGTACTCAATGGCTTTTTCACGGCTCCAGCGCTTGGCGTGCAGACCGGTATCTACAACCAAACGCACGGCACGAAACATCTCGGCCTGAAGGCGTCCCAAATCACCGAGGGGGTCATCGTCATATAGGCCCATATCGGTTTTGGCAATGCGTTCCGAATACAGTGCCCAGCCTTCTGCAAACGCCGTAAAGGGTGACAGCTTGCGCAGCATGGGCACGTCTTCAATCAGTTGTGCCGCAGATATTTGAAAGTGGTGACCCGGAGAGCCCTCGTGAATCATTAGGGTGGGCAGCTTCCAGCGCGGGTTGTCAGCGGTATCTTTCAGGTTGATATAAAACCGGCCTGGCCGTGAACCATCGAGAGCTGGCCCACTGTAATAGCCACCGGGTGAGGCGTCCTCTCTCTCAGGAGCCACTCTAATAATGTCCAGGGGCTGGGGCGGAATGGTAATAAAGAACTGGTCAGCCTGAGCCAATACCTTGGCATCGAAGGCCTTTAGGTACGCGATCATCTCCTCGCGACCTTCGTCGGTATTAGGAAACTGTTGGCTGGGATCCTCCATAACCACCTGCACGCGCTCACCTAAAGCGCCCTCGGGCACGCCTTGGGCATCCATAATGGCGTGCATTTCAATAGCAATGCGGGCCACCTCGGCGAGCCCGGTATTGTGAATCTCTTCGGGACTGTAATCGGTAGAGGTACTCGAAAGCAGTCGGTCTTTATAAATGGCTTCGCCGTCGGGCAAACGCCAAACCCCGGCATCGTGATTAGCCGTTAGGGCCATGTCTTCAAAGAGGGCAATAATGCCCTCGTAGCCGGGAATCACAGCTTCGCTCACAACCGCTTCGGCCGCGGCCTGAAGCTGGGCTCGGCTGTCGTCATCAAGTTCCTCTACTGAGGCTAAGCGCTCGGGTAAAGAGGTGATAAGAATATTTTCCGAGACGCCACCCGCGACGAATTTACGCATGCCAACCAGGGCACTTTCGATAATAAAGTCGGGGGGTACCACGCCATGGTCACGGTCATCGATCACGCGCTCGCGACTTTCTCGCAGCACACGGCCAAACTCTTTCAGGCGCGCTACATAACGCTCGGCGCTGCGCTGGTCGATAATGGCGTGGGTGTCGGTGAGAAATTCGGGCAGGTTTACGGTAACGCCGCTCAGCTGGTTAATGCGGTAACCACTGTATTCTCGCTCCGATTGCCGCAGTATATCGTCGAAGAACCAGGCAGCGATTTGCCAGCTCAGCAGCTCCTGCCCCTCAAGGCCTTCGGGTCCATAGGCATCAAGCCCTGCTCGAGCCTGCCTCAGGGTCTCGAGAGATTCATCCTCACCGGCCTGCGTGTAGTCACTCAATTTGCCACTGTGGAAATCAAGAAAGGTGTTATCGATAAGGCCAATGCTGGTGAGTAACTCCGGGGAATCAGTAGCCAGTTGCAGCGATACTTTGTTGACGTAGTTGTTAACGCCCACGGGGGTAATCCAGAACCAGAAGGCAGCGCCTGTGGTAACAGTGATAACCAGTAACAGGGCGCCAATGGCAATTCGCTTAAAAATGCGCATATTCGGACTCAATTTGAAAAAAGAGAGAATACCACAGTGCTTTATTTGAATGGCCCTAGAGTCAGCCATGCGCGAGATTGCTGAGTATTCGCAGTTGCTGGGGCGGCGCCTATGTCTATGCTGCACCGATAGGCCGCGCCAAGCTGGCAGCTCATGAGAAGCCTGTGTGTCGTTGTGCATACGGGTCTAAAAGCGAAAAGTGAGCTCAGCCCTGCCGCAAGTAAAGGGCCGGGGCTGGTTGAGAGAAGCTCTGGACCACCGCGTTGGGTTTAGGCAGCAAATCCGTCAGTTGCCGCCACCAGGGCTTGGGTATTGGCGGGGTCGAAGGCCGAATGCCCAGCATTGGGTATGAGATTAAACTGGGCTTCGGGCCAGGCGTTGTGCAAATCCCAGGCGGTTACGGGGGGGCACACAACGTCGTAACGCCCCTGCACAATCACCGTGGGTATGTGGCGAATGCGATCGATATTTTCGAGCAGCTCATTGGGCGAATCGAAGAAACCGTCGTTAATAAAGTAGTGACATTCAATACGGGCCATGGCGAGGGCCGCATCGGGAGCATCAAGCTTCTCCATGAAGTCCTGATTTTGAATCAGAAAGCTTGCCGAAGCTTCCCATACCGACCAGGCTCGAGCAGCGGCAAGGCGCGTCGCCTCATCGTCGCTGGTTAGGCGTTTATGGAAGGCTTGCAGCAAATTGCCCCGCTCGGCTTCCGGAATGGGAGCCAGGTAGTTTTGCCAGGTGTCGGGGTACAGCGCGCTGGCACCCTCTTGATAAAACCAGTGAATTTCCTGCGGACGTAATAGAAAAATACCGCGCAGGACCAGCTCGGTGACGGCCTCGGGATGCGTCTGCGCATAGGCGAGGGCGAGGGTGCTCCCCCATGATCCGCCAAATACTAGCCATTGCTTAATATTCAGGGATTCCCGTAGCCGCTCTATGTCGGACACCAAATGCCAAGTCGTGTTGGCCTCTAGTGAGGCATGGGGACGTGACCGACCGCAGCCCCGCTGGTCAAACACGATAATTCGATACCGCTCGGGATCAAAAAATTGCCGAGCTTCGGGCGATGACCCGCCCCCCGGACCGCCGTGGACGAAGACGCAGGGCTTGCCATCGGGGTTCCCCGACTCCTCAAAATAGATTTCATGGCCGTCGCCCACGTCTAGCCAACTGTGATGTCGCGGTTCTATTGAGGGATAGAGAAACTCCATGATGATTCCTTGAATTTAGTGCGGCTGATTGGCGTCGCGTAAGTATAAGCGGGTTATCCCATGGTCAGTTTAATCTGCACAAGTTTGTGCGTCGGCAACAGGCTAAAGTGCCACCTTCGCAATCGAGCCTTGCAGGGTGCATTGGTACCCGCGCAGGCTGTGCAACTAGCGATGGTTTGTGCCTACAACAGTTGCGTTACTTTTGGCCTCGACGATTGTTTGTATCGCTGGGTGCTTTCAAGGCTGCCGTTTTAACCTTTAGCCACTGCTGTTGTCTGATTGGGCAATTCACTGATGGCCCGGTAGGCTTCATCGATGGCGACATGGGTATAGGCCGACGCCCCCGCATCGGAGTTGGCAATGGCAATAGCGCCAAAGGGCTGCCTAGCGATTTCATGGGGGGCCTCTCCCTCCGCCCAATCAGGATCCCACAAATCCATATACTCATAGGCGTAGCCGTGGGGCCAACGGTTGACGGTAATGGCCAATATGTCTTCATTAACGTCAAAGCCTTCGGGGCCTAACAGGTCATTGAGGACGGTGCGCACTTCCCGCTCAAAATCTTCAAAGGACAAATCGAGCAGCTTCTGCCGCGATGCACGCAACTGGCTCTTGAGATCAATGGCGTCATCGGGGGGCGAAATAGAACCCCAAAATACCAGTGATACTGGCCCAGAATCGTCCGCGTCGTGTTCGTAGCCGCCATTATTAATGCCCTTAAATAAGAACAAGCGTGCATGGAGGCGACCGGGGCAATCAATACCATCAACGCCCAGTTTGTCGAGGGCATTGGTATTGCGAATCAGTACGTTGGTGAGTATTAGGGGTATTTTCACCTGATACTTGAGCGCTTCTTTTTGCTGTTCAGATAGCGACGGGCACAGATGGGGAATCACGCTGTGGTAACAGGCAAGGACGGCATGTTTTGTTGCGACTCTCTTGAGAAGCCCCCCCTCGGCATAAGTGACGCTTGCCCCCGTCTCGGTATTTTCTGCGTTGACGACGGTGGCATTGAGGCGCAGCCGCACCGGCTGCTCGGGCTCATCCAGCGCGCCGTAGTTAAATTTGGCGAGTGCCACGTTGTCCGGGGTAACGTTCGGTGCAACGTGGGGCAGCAGGCCCGCCACCATGAGGCGTACCAAGCTGGCATTGCCATCGGGCCACAGCGCCGCGGGATAATCACGGCCTTCGTAAGACCAGTCTTTACCGAGTAAATGCAGGCCGGGGTTCTCTTCCCAAAGCGCATCGTTGGCAGACAGTGCGCGCATCTCAATGCCCCAGGAGCCGTGCACTTTTTTATCAAACAACTGTACGGCGTCTTCGGTAAGACCACCGTACTGTCTTAAAAAGTCAGGATAGCTAATGCTAGACAGTAGCGCGTCGGTCTCAGATTCGCTGAGCTCTGACAGCAGGTTGTCGCGGCGGCCATAAAAGGCCTTGAGCGATTCCCGACCGGCTTCAGAAATGGGGATTTGGTCAATCACCTCGGGCGCCAGCTGGTCGTTGAGATCGAGGTTGGACACGAGACGATTAACGCCATAAGTGTCTTCGTCGAACCACATGGCTGGGCTATTGGGGGCGTCATGACCGTAGGTGAAGTCCATATTTTTACGCATGGCTTTTACATCAACACCAAACGCATCCATAAACCCTTTTACGGTGTCACTAAATTGCCACCACTCAAGGTTGTGGGTGCCTCCCAGTGACAGCACCATGCTGCCGCCTTGGTGAAACTCATTGCGTTTGGCATGCCCGCCAAAGTCATCGTGGTTGTCTAGCAGTAAAATACGGGCGTCTTTGCCAAAGCGCTCTTGATAGTAGTGTGCGGCCGCAAGGCCAGAAATGCCTGCCCCCACCACGACAAGGTCGAATTCCTCTTCGGTTTCTATGGGGTTATCAAAGCGTGCACCCTGTCTCGCCAGAGCATGGGCCACCTCATAGGCCCCGTTATGAGAGCCTCGCATCCCCGTTTTGGTCGGCGGGTAATAACCGTCAGTTGAAAGTGCTGAGGCTGTGTTTTCTGCCGCCGTTGTGGTGACACTAATAGCACCCGAGGTGACAGCGCCCAGCACTGCTAGGCTGCTGCCCTGAACGAAATCCCTGCGTGTAATGGCGCGATGCATGCCCAACTGCTTATCGGTCTTCCGTGTCACTGGTCGATCCTCGTTTTAATCATGTTTTAAAAAGTACGCACTTCGATCGTAAAGGTCTCGCTATTTTTCTGCTGCTAAATTAGGAGCAGGGCGTGTCGGCGTAATGGGTGATTTTCCATTCACCGTTGATCGCATCCACCAAATACCAACCGCAGCTGGTTTCGGTAACATCACCTGCGTAGTAGTCGGTCCAAACCGTCATCACGCCCGAAGTTGTGGCATTGATCGTTGTTGCGGTCATATCGGTTAGCTCGGCACGAACCCAGCCCTCCTCTCGCCAGCTGTCCATGGGCGCAGTGAGCCACTGGCGACTGGGGGTGGTGGTGAGTGTGCCGTCGGAGGCATGGGTCACGATCTCGCTATGGTAGTGCGTCAAAATCGCTTCAATATCTTGATAAGGCGTTTTTGCCCATAAGGGTCCGTAGGACGTGCTAAACCAATTTTCTGCGGTCTGATCAGCGTCTGCGCTGGCAACTAGCGGTGCGGTGATGCAGGTGGTGATGAGTACCAGAAAGTAGACAATATTTTTCATGGTGGTATGCGTCCTGTGCGTGATGTGCTTTTATCAGAGCCCACACCATATCAAAACCTGTAGTTGGCGTGTCCCTACGTATAGGTCAGGAGTAGCAACAGGGCCACAGTCACACTTCGCACAGGTCACTAGTCACCATTGCCTCGGCCTGGCGGCACCACCTCGTAACCCCGTTCCTCGGGCTCGTCATCGGTTATTTGCGCGGGAAAGCCCGCTGCAAGCACTTGCGTCTCACAGGCTTCCTCCAAACGTCGAATAATATTGGGCGACCACTCCCGTTCACCAAACCTGGCCTGTCCGTCTTCAAAGATCTTGATCAGCTGGGGAGAGATTTCCAGAGGTACGCCGGCCTGGTCGGCCATGCTTTGAAATAGGCCGATGTCTTTTAATACCAGGTCCATGGTGAAGTTAATGTCACGACTGCCATTTAAAATAACCTGACTTTCGGTTTCATGGACAAAGGAATTGCCCGACGAAATGCGAATGGCTTCGTAAACGGTGGCTAGGTCGAGGTCAGACTGTTGAGCCGTCACCAGCGCCTCACAAAGGGTGACCAAATTGGCCGTTGCCAGGTAGTTGGTCATCACCTTTATTTTCGATGCGCTGCCCAAGGACCCACTGTGTAAAACCCGCCGCCCCAGCACGGTTAATAACGGCAAGATTTTTTCGAACACCGGCCGTTCACAGCCCGCCAAAATGGCGATGTTGCCGGTGGCGGCACGATGACAGCCACCAGAAACCGGGCAATCAGCGGGGTCTGCGCCAGCCTGCGCAACCTTGTGCCCCAAGCGCTGCACCTCACGGTAGTCGGTGGTGCTCATTTCTATCCATATTTTCCCGGGTTTTAGGCCGGCAATCACCCCGTTTTCGGCCTCCATAACCTCCGCGCAGGCCTTTGGGCTAGGCAAACAGGTAATGATCACGTCAGCGGCTTCTGCCATTTCAGCAGGGGAGTTGGCCCATTGCGCGCCGCCGTCCAAAAACGGTTCTGCTAGGGCCTGATCGAGATCGCGAACGATTAAGGGAATGTCATTGCGGAGCAGGCTACCCGCCAGCTTTGATCCCACATTACCCAATCCAATAAATCCTACTCGCATCGTGGTGTTATCCTTCTAGCCAAGAAAAATTGATAAATTGAGCACGTGAAAGTGTGTAAATTACTGGATTCAACGCCTAAGGAAAACGAAAAATGAAAGCGGCAGTTTGTCGGGCTTTTGGGCGCCCTTTAACCATTGAAGATGTCGATATTGCAGAGCCCGGCGCGGGTGAGGTCAAGGTTCGGTTAACCGCTTGCGCCATTTGTCACAGCGATGTCATTTTAGTGGATGGCGGTTGGGGTGGTGATTTACCCGCAGTGTACGGTCACGAGGCCGCAGGTATCGTGGCATCAATCGGCCCAGGCGTCACAGGTTTGAAGCCGGGGGATCCTGTGGTGGTAACACTTATTCGCTCTTGCGGCAGTTGTCACTATTGTAAACAGTCGATTGAAACCCAGTGCGACGGTGTTTTTCCTTTAGACCAGCAAAGCCCATTATCGGATAGCAGCGGCCAAGTCGTGTCCCAGGGGCTCAACAGCGGTGCTTTTGCTGAGCAGGTGGTTGTAGAGCAAAGTCAGGTTTGTGTCATTCCCGAGGATATTCCATTGGACGTTGCATCAATTTTAGCCTGCGGTGTACTGACGGGTTTTGGTGCGGTGGTTAATACGGCGCAGGTCAAGGCGGGTAGTACGGTAGCTGTCATAGGCTGCGGCGGTGTGGGGATTAACAGCATTCAGGGTGCGGTTCATGCCGGTGCCTCACAGGTTATTGCGCTCGATTTACTCGATGAAAAGTTGAAGCTGGCCCAGCAGTTCGGAGCGACACACGCTGTTAATAGCGCTGAAAAAGACTGTATCGAGCAGGTTATTGCACTGACAGGTGGTCGCGGCGTTGACTATGTATTTGTCACTGTGGGTGCGAAGGCGGCCATTGAGCTGTCAGTCAATTTGCTGGGGAAGTCTGGCACTGCTGTTATTGTTGGAATGCCAGCATCGGGTGTTATGGCACAGTATGACCCCGGCGAGTTGGCAGCTCGAGGTCAGTCTGTACTGGGATCTAAGATGGGGTCAGGGTCGGTGAAGCGCGACATTCCTAAGTTAGCGGCTTTGTACCAGAGCGGTGAGCTCAAGCTCGATCAGATGATCAGTGGGCGGTACGCATTAGAGGAAATTAATGAAGCCATTGCTTCGGTCAAACGGGGCGAGGCATTACGTAACGTGGTCATTTTTTAATGGTGATTAAAGAGTTCGAAACTTTCGTCGTTGGCAACCCACCCCCACGCTTTGGTGGGCGTTATTTTATTTTTGTGAAGCTGGTAACCGATACGGGCATTGTCGGTTATGGCGAAGTCTACTGCGCCACTTTTAGTGCCGAAACGGTCGAAGTGATGCTCAGAGATACCGCAGAGCGGTTTGTCGTTGGTCACGACCCTTTTCATATTGAAAGGCTTTGGCGTCGAATCTACGGTGCGGGCTACAACCTGCGTCCTGACGTCTCGTTGGTCAGCGTTCTGTCTGCCTTGGAAATGGCTTGCTGGGACATTGTTGGCAAGGCCTGTGATAAACCGGTTTATGAGCTATTGGGTGGAAAGGTTCATGAGCGCCTGCGCAGCTACACCTATATTTACCCTTCTTCGGGTGACGTTTATCCCGAACCCGGCGACACGGATAATGTTTATGTTAACCCCGATAGGGCGGCACAGCGTGCGCTTGATTACGTGAAGCAAGGTTTTACTGCGGTTAAATTTGATCCTGCCGGTCCGTACACGATTTTTGACGGAGGCATGCCTACGGGGCAGGAACTAGACCGCTCTGAAAAGTTTACTCGCCGTATTCGGGAGGCGGTGGGCTCCGATGTCGATTTGTTATTTGGCACTCACGGACAATTTTCTCCGGCCGGGGCTATTCGGCTCGCTAAGCGACTCGAGCCCTACGACCCCCTTTGGTTTGAGGAGCCTACGCCTCCTGAAAATACCGCGGCCATGGCTCGTGTGGCTCGAGCAACCTCTATTCCCGTGGCGACGGGTGAGCGCCTTTGCACCAAGTATGAATTTGCCAGGGTCTTAGAAGACGGTGCCGCCTCGATTTTGCAGCTTAACCTCGGGCGTGTTGGCGGCCTGTTGGAGGCCAAAAAAATAGCGGCATTAGCCGAGGTGCACTACGCCCAGCTTGCGCCTCATATGTACTGTGGCCCGATTGTGGGGGCGGCTAACATTCAGTTGGCCACCTGTTCGCCAAACTTCCTAATACTCGAAGGTATTGAAACCTGGGGCGGCTTTCAGGCGGAGTTACTCAATACGCCTGTTACGTGGGAGGCGGGATACGTGATTCCCTCTACCGAGCCAGGACTCGGTGTTTCACTCAATGAGGCGGTTGCCCGTGCTAACCCATGGCGGGGTGATGAGCTCCACTTAGAAATGGGCGTGGAGCCTGTTCGATAACCCAAGCGGCACCTCAGATAGACGCCTTTATGAGGCTCTAGCCCTTGGAGCCGCTGCTCAAAATAGCGAATGACGCCAATACTTGCCTCGGTAACTGAGCCTTCTGTGAGCGGGTCAGATTCGTAAAGAGGGGTCGCGGCCGGTTGTTAGTGACAGCGAAGGGCAAAAGCGCGATATTGCTCTCGTTACCGTTACTGGGAACATGAGCTACTGAGTTTTAATCCCCTAAGAGGTGCCGACCCAAATGTCGTTAGAAACAGATTTCGCCATGACTCGTGAGAGCCTAAAAGGAGTTCAAGACGAGTCGACCTACGGTGGCATTACCAGTTTTATGCGCCGTCGCTACTCCCGTGATCTGTCCGGGGTCGACGTTGCGGTTCTCGGTGTGCCCTTTGACCTTGCGACCACCAACCGTGCTGGAACTCGGTTAGGGCCAAGGGGCATTCGTACCGCCTCTGCGAGTTTGTCTTGGGAGAATCAGGTTCAGGGGTGGGATTTTTCGCCTCTGGAAGAACTCGCGATTGTTGATTACGGCGACTGCCCCTTCGATGCCGGGACCCCGGACAAAGTACCCGAGCAAATTTATCAGCAGGCCCGGGATATTTTGGCGACTGACACGGCCTTGCTGTCACTCGGTGGCGACCACTTTGTATCGTACCCCCTGTTGCGGGCCCACGCGGAAAAATATGGCCCTCTGGCGCTGATTCACTTCGACGCCCACTCCGATACCTGGGAAGACGACGGCCCACGCATTGACCACGGCACCATGTTTTATCATGCCGCCAAAGAGGGGTTAGTGGTGCCTGAGCATTCGGCCCAAATAGGCCTGCGTACTTACAACGAATCGACCATGGGTTTTAATATTTTTGATGGCCCCACGGTGCATGAGCAAGGTGCGGTTGCTATTGCGCAGCAGGTAAGAGGTATCGTGGGTGACAGACCCTGCTACCTCACTTTCGATATCGATTGTCTCGACCCGAGTTTCGCTCCGGGTACGGGAACACCGGTTGTGGGTGGGCTCTCTACCCACCAAGCTCTGCAGCTTTTACAAAACTTGCGGGGTGTCAATTTGGTGGGCATGGATGTGGTTGAGGTGGCGCCACCTTACGATGTCAGCGAGATTACGGCTTTGGCAGGGGCCACCATGGCACTGCAGCAGTTGTGTTTGTGGGCTTATTGCCGGCGCTAAAGCCGCTCGCCTGACGGGGCTGTAGCGCGGCTGCTGTGAAGGTTGTGGTGACTAAAAAGCAAAGCAGTGGCTAATACGGCAGTGACCATTTTTGCACTGACTGTTAAACCTTTTGTTCCCCAAAACTGTCGTTGAGGATCAACGTTCCCCATTAGCGCCTCAAAAATTACGCCTCAAAAATCGAATCTCACGCCCACAGCCGGGCCGTACTGTTTCATATCGAATTTGAAACGATCGGCGCCTTCGCCGTCTTCGTAGTCAAAATCGAGGTAACGATAGCCCAATGTCAGGCTGGACCAGTGATTAAATCGATAGGCGAAACTGCCACTGACTACCATGACCATATCCGAGCCCACACCGAAGCCGCCCACGAGGGCCGAACCGGTGAAGTCCCAATGCGCACCAAGGGGTGTTTCGTACGCCATGCCAACAACGGGATCGACCCAGTCGTCGCCAGCGCTCTGTTGGCGGGTTTCAGACGGCCCGGTCAGAGAAACGCCGGTCGTTAAGTCGTTAAAAAGAGCACCGCCCAAAAGCCGAAATTCTTTGTTAAGGCGGTAGGATGCCGTGGTGATGACCGTTGTTTGTTCGACATTGACCTCGCCACTTAAAGCCCCGCGGTCACCTTCGCCGTCCATTTTAAGGTCCATACTGACGATATCGAGCTGCATACCCCAACGCTCGCCTTCACCCCGGTACAGGCCTAAAAATGCGCCGTCGAGCGCGTCAAAAACGTCCCCGGCATCCATATCTACGGCGGTGTCGAAGGGGCCAATACCGCTGGTGCCGTCGAGGGTCGGCGCCAAAATATAAATTAACGCCTGATTGGACCAGGCCTTATTGTCGGCCGCCGCGACACTGAGCGCGCTGCAAAGCAGCAGCATGGCTGCAAAAGGTTTAGCAATGTTGGTGAGGGGTGGCAATCCTTGTGACCTCATAACATTCCTCCTTGGGAATAAACATGGGTTCGTTGTGTGGGTATGGGCTCGTTAACATGATGGCTGCATGGCAAAGCGCTCTGCTGGCAGCGGCTTTTTGGCAGACTCGATGCTTAATAAAACACCATGCCTCAATAAGAGACGCCGCCTAACTCAGCTCCCTAAGCCCCGGGCAGGCTACTGCCCGTACATTTTTGTGCCTATGATACCCACTCAAACACGCTGAGATTGTCTGAGCCTTTATCAAATGCCGTCAGTGCCAGAGCTTCCGTTTAACCTGTGATCGTTAGCGTCCCGCTTGCCCACCGTCTATCGTCGCTTTGGGTCTCGCTGCCAAGCTCTCCGGCGTATCCCCTAAATAGCGGTAGGTGGTAAAGCCAAAAAACATTTCGTGCATGGTTTGTAAGCCAAACCGCACGGGCATGTTGGGGTTGGGGTTGTAGGGGTTGCGGTCAGAGTTATCCATAGCACCCTGGGCAATGAGGCGAGTTCCTGCGGGCAGGAACACAGGCTCTTCCAACTGATAATTAAACTGCCAATTAAAGTCGTACTTGGGCACCGACAACAACACTTCCGAGCTGCCGTCGGGGTATTCGGCAATATATTTCATATGCTTGCCGCGGTAGTGCATGTGGGGCATGAGGCTGTAGAGCAGGGCATCGCGTTCAATTTCTTGCACGCCCTCAAGGGGATACTCTTTGGCATTGGGTGGAATCAGGAATCGACGCTGGCCAGCAGAGCCTCCAGACATCACGTACTTGGGGGGCTTGTCATGCAGGTAAATACCGATCTTGGTCTCATCGGTGGTTGCTTTGCCCGTGGTGGTGTAATGCATTTGTAACAACAGGCTAGAGCCCGCGCGTATTAGGGCGCCTGAGTCGTCACGCCAAATATCGGGTTGGCGCCCCGGGGCAAAGCCGCCAATCGAATCGCCGAGTGCGCCATCGTCGTTGCCCGCCCCAGCGGTACGATCAGCTGGGCTCGAAAGATAGGTGATGACATGGTGTAACACTTTGCGGTCCCCGGGCACGTACTCCACGGCGCGCAGCCAAATGTCTTCGTCCAAATTGAGGGGAACCGGTACATAACGGTAATCAATGACGCCGGTGGCCGGTATTTCCTGAGCAGGAACCGTCAGCACAATATCGGGTTCACCCATTGAAAACGTTGCGTCGCTAAATGCTAGGGCCTTCAAAGGATCGGGCTGATCATCGCCCGGTGCCCCGGCATCAATCCAGTGCACCAGCGTTTGCAGCTCCTCAGCGGATAATCCGGCCGCTTCCTGAACGGGGCGCCCTACATGGGGGTCAAGTTGGCCGGGAGGCATGCGTCGGGTCAGCAGCACTTCTTTCATCATGCGCGACCACCCACGGACCATGGCGTGCTCGGTCATGGCCCAGGGACCAATGCCGCCTACGTGATGGCATTTCACGCAGTGTTGCTCGAGTATGGGGGCGATATCGGCCGAATAACTGGGCGGTGCCTTTGCATGAGCGTCTTTGGCAGCGAAGGTAATCAGGCAGCCGGGAGCTTCGGGAACGTTTTCGGGCAGGGGGCTTCCCGCTAGGTGGGCATCAAGGGCGTCGCGCAAGTAATGATTGGCCGCTTCAGCTTTTTGGGTTTCATAGTGCAGGCGGTCATCAATAGGGCCGCGATACACCACTTTCTGAGTCTGTGGGTTAATGATAAAAACTTCAGAGGTGCGATCAACGCCCAAGGACTCAGCGATCAGTTGGGTTTCATCAATGAGTATGGGGAAGTCGAAACTAAAATCGGTGGCTTCGGCCACAATGCTCGCGCGATTGTCCTGGGGCTGGGGGTTGAGCATAAAAAACTGCACCCCCTGATCGGCATACTGGTCACGAATCGCGCTTAGCTGAGGCACGCTGTTACGAACAATGGGGCAGCCGTTGCCCTGCACAAAAATAACAATGGCCTTTTGGTCGCCATACCAGCTCAGCTTGTGGTGTTTTCCGGTCTGGTCCAACAGCGCAAAGTCACCAATGCGCTGCGACTCGGCAGCGTGAACTAACTGCGCCATCAAAATACCCATTGCCATCGCAATGCTAAAGACTACTTTCATACCTGCCTCCTGCAGATTTTCTGCGCCTTTACAGCAGCACAGTGCCCAATATTTTACCGACATTAGGCTCAGTTTCCATGTGCTTTATGCTATAAAACCGCCGTTAAGAATGGAGCAATACTCGGAATATGGACATAGCAGGTGTTTTGGTAGAGCGGCGGTCGTTGCTCGCGGTTCTTACAATGGTGGTGAGCCTTGCGGTTGGCTGGGGCGTAACGAAAACCAGTATTGACCCCCGTTCAGATGCCATTTTGCCGGAAGACGACCCTTATGCTGCGCAGGTCGAGGAGGTGGAGGCCGACTTCCCTCGAAGTCGATCGGCACTGTTTACCTTCATTGCTCCCGGCGGCAACATCTTTAACCGCGAGGCCCTTACCGCCATGGAGGCGCTGCACGAGCGATTTGGTGAGGTCCAATCGGCTGTGGCGGTGGGTTCTATGGTGAACTACCGGCTTAACGCCGTCGATGAGACGATTTATGGCCGTCAGTACTTACTGCCACCCGTAGACAGCTTGAGCGATGAAGATTTGGCTGAGGTGCGGGAGATTGCCCTTGCCGACGAAGACTTGGTCAAGACCCAACTCGCCCGTGATGGCGACATGGCATTAGCGGTTTTCAAATACCGGCCTAGCGGCGAAGGCTTAACCGAACGCCTTGAAATTGCCCGCTCGGTGGTGGCACTGCGAGATCGGCTACGAGAGGACTACCCCGGTGTTGAAATTTACGCTTTGGGCAATGACCTATTCGAACTCGACAGTTACAACGCGCAAATCAAAGACAGGAATAATCTGGCGCCGTTGGTGGCACTGGCAACCACCTTACTGCTATGGCTCTGTCTCAACTCTTTGGTCTATGCCCTGTGTACTTTAGTGGTATCTTTTCTGGGCATTTTGCTCACCATAGGCGCTGTCGGCTGGTCGGGGTTTGCGTTTAACCAAATTTCCAATATGGGACCTTTGGTGGTGTTGACGATTGCCATGGCCCACGGCATTCATATTATTTCTATATATCTGCAGGGCTTGCACGAGGGGCTCTCAAAGGTCGATGCGCTTGAGCAAAGCCTACGACTTAATTTACAGCCGGTAACCTTAGCAACCGTCACCACGGCCATGGGCTTTCTTAGCCTCAACTATTGCTCCTCAGCGGGTATTTATGGCTTTGGTAACGCCGTCGCCATGGGTGTTTTTTGGGCCTACTTGGTCACCCTCACATTGCTACCCGCCTTAATCATGTGGGTGCCTACCCGCCGTATTCCTCGACCCTTAGGTGTGCGCGGCATGATCCGACGGGTGACAGAGCTGGTCTTACGCCGGGGAAATGCACTCTTTTGGGGGTTGTCGGTCATTATCGTCGTGTGCCTTGCCATGCTCCCCCTCAACAAAGTTGATTTCGATCGTTTTGAATTTATTGATAAGGACTCCGACTTTCACCTTGTCATCACGGCACTGGCCCAGAAGATTGGCAACGATCAGTCGCTGGTTTATGCCATTGATAGCGGGCAGTACTACGGCATTGCCGACCCTGAATTCATGTTGGAAGTTGAGCGCTTTGCGGACTGGCTCGAAGAGCAGCCCGATGTGAGTGTGGTGAATAGCTATGTGGGCATGCTGAAAACCCTCAACGAAGCCGAGAACGACAACGATGCGGCTTGGCATGTACTGCCCGATGACAATCTGCAGGTTATCGACTACTTGGTGGGTTATCAGCTAGTACAAGAAATAGAGCCCCATTTGGAGCCTATATTTGATCCTGAGTACACGACTGTGCGCGTTGTTGTGGGCACGTCTAACCTAACCAACGTTCAGCTGCTTGAGCTCAATCAACGCATCGAAGCCTGGCATGCTGACAACATAAACCCTGACTACCGGGTTATGCATGGCAGCAACACCATCTTGTATGCACGGCTTAACGACACCATTTCACGGCAGTTGCTCGAGGGTTTTACGGTCAGCTTTTTGTTGATCACGTTAACTATGCTGGTGGGCTTACGCAGTGTGCGCTACGGGTTAATTAGTATTGCCCCCAACCTATTGCCGCCCGCGGTGGTGTTTGGAGTTTGGGGCCTGTTTGTGGGTCAGCTTAGTCCCTACATTTTAATGCTGTTCTCCATCAGTATTGGTTTGGTCGTCGACGACTCGGTACATGTTCTGAGCAAATACATGGCTGCACGTAAGGCAGGAGAACAACCAGAGGAGGCGGTGCGTTATTCCCTCGATAAAGCCGGATCTGCAATTACCATTACGACGGCTGCGCTGGCAATGGGTACGTTCATTTTGGTGTTTTCAAATACCTACTACTATCAAAATGTAGCGCTCATGCTCACGCCGATTATTGTTGTGGCATTGCTATTAGACTTGCTGTTTTTGCCGCCGTTGCTGGTCAAGCTGGATAGGTTTTTTGACCGCCGGACAAAAATCTCAGCTTAGGGCGTCGTTATGGACTGTGTCGGTTTGTTTCTAAAAAAATCTTAGGACTGTGTTGACGGGTGTATTTTCCAATCATGAAATAACCTAAGGTGTTATTGAGGGGCTGTAGCACATTTGAGTCAACGGGCGCCTAGGCGCAGGGAGTATGACCGTGAGCCAACAATATCCCATACCGGACCAGTACAACCTCATGGGGCGGCCTGAATCGGGCTACACCATGAAGGTCTTAGCCGCGTTACGGTACAAGCAGGTTCCCCACCAATGGCTGGACCGCTTCGCGCATAACAAACTGTTTCAACGACATGCCAAGGTGCAGCTGATACCCCTGTTATTTTTGCCCGACGGCACAGCGATGCAAGATTCGACCCCGATCTTAGAACTTTTGGAAGAACGTCACCCGGAGCCTGGGATTCACCCCGAAGATCCCGCGCTACACTTTTTATCAGATCTCCTAGAGGAATATGCCGACGAGTGGGGCAATAAGCTTATGTTCCATTATCGCTGGGGCTACCCTGCCGATCAGAAACGGCGGTCCCGCACTCTGGCTGAGGGCAGCCTTGGCGGGCTCACGGCCCCCTGGTTAGGTAAACTTATGAAGCCGTTGATGGCGCCCCTACTGGTGCGGCGAATGGTGCCTCGAATGGCCTTTGCCGGCGCTACCGATAATAACCGTCCTATTTTGGTGTCCTCCTTCGACCGGCTGGTAGAGCTTTTGGAGCTTCACTTGCAATCGCGTCCCTACGTCTTCGGAGGGCGGCCCGCCCTGGCAGATTTTGGTCTGTGGGGTCAGCTGCATCAGGCTTTTACCGACCCAAGCTGTCACGATATTTTAGTTAATAAAGGGCCGTCGGTCGTGGCGTGGATCGAACGTATGGAGTCTCCCGAGGTCTTGGGTGACTTCGATACGCTGGACAATCTGGCGCCAACGCTGCGGCCTATTTTTACCGAGGAGGTGGGTCCACGCTTTTTGGCCTGGACCGCGGCCAACGCTCGGGCCTGGGCGGCGGGAGAAAAACAAACCGGGCTTACTATGGCGGGGCAGCGCTATTATCAGAAGACGTTTAAATATCCGTCCCTGGGTTACGCGCTACTGCGTACTAAGTTTGCGGCGCTGGATGACGAGGCCGCGGTGACAGAATTTCTGCATGGCACTGGCTGCCTAAAATTTTTAGCCACCGAAGCCTAGAAAGCTTTCACCTTTTGTTCAGCGGTCGCCGCTTAGCGCTGGGTTTTAAGGGTTAGGGCTTGTTGGCCGGAGGCTGCTGTCTGCTATGGCCAGCTGTGGCCTTGGGGGTTCGCCGTAATTAACGGAGCCATTGCCCCGTACTTGAGCGCCTCGAGACGCGGTGACTTGCTGTTTGGTGGGGAAGCGCTTAGCTAATAGCCCCCATGCGATCATCAGCCTCAGGCAATGCCACTACCCCGTATAGCCCTGCTTTCCCGGCGTGCTTTCCCGTATAGCCCTGCTTTAACGTGGCTCTTCCAGTAGATCACCGAAGAAGAGTGCGTTGAGCAAAAGCTTTTGAGTGCCCCACCAAAAGGCCCTGAAGGTCGTGGCGTCGAGAGCCAATACCACCGCGCCCTCACCCTGAGCATCAATGATCAGACTTGCTGAACCTCCCGCGAGGGTCTGATTTTCCTCAGACATGTAGCCCGATAGTAGGGGGGCTTCGCTGTAAATCACGGGGGTGGAATAGGCGTTGTCGGAGCGTGCCATAAATTTTGCACTGCGGCGAAACATTGGCAGCATCTCATCGGTATAACCATAGCCAAGAGGGTGGGTGATATCGATTTCACCTTCGAGAATGACGCCGCGAACTAGCCTGAAGGCAGCTTCATCCTGAGCTTCGGCATAGGCTCTTCGTTCCGGGAGGGCAGCTTCAAAGGCTTTGGTGTTGTCTTGCGCGGCAGCTGAGCTGGCTTCTTTCCTCGCGGCGGAGGCCTCGGTAGCACGCCAGTGTACGCTCGTTAGATCTGTGTCATTCAACCAATCAAGCGTGCCTGCCCCTTGAGCCCAGAGTACCCCGCCACCGTGGATAAAGCCTCGCAAGTTGGTGACGAGTTGGTCCGATGCCTGTGTCAGGGCGTTGGTTAGAATAAGGTGCGTGTAATTAGACAGATCCACCTGACTGAGTCGGTGGGTGTCGACCATGGTTAGGGGCATTTGCACACGTTGGTCAAGCAGGTGCCAGATTTCTCCGACATCATAAGCGCTGGTGCCTGCCCCGGTAGCAATCAACGCTTTGGGCATTTCAAGCATATGAAAATCTCGGCTGCCTAAGTCGATGCCCCGGGCCGTATGGCTACTGGCCACAGGATAAACAGGTAGTCCGTCTTCTGCCGCGGTTTGCAGTAGGGACAGCGCTTGAGCGGGAAGTTCTTTATTGAGTTGGGGCGTAACCAGGAGTGAACCATAGCCAAAGTCAACAGACCCCCGATCGAGGATTGAGGCTGAGAACGGTGCCTGCGCAACACGGACATTTGCGCCTGCCTCAAGCAGTGCGTACAGCAAAGCGGGTGTGCCACTGTCGCGCCAGTCGATGAGGTAGCCAATATGAGACGCGGCAAGGGAGGTGCTGCGGGTCAAAAAGTCTGGGGTGATCGTGGTTGTTTTAATGCGCCCCACGGGTTCACGGGTGTGTTGTAGATTAAATGCCCAGGGGAGGGTCCAGGTGGAGACGTCGTAGAAAACGTTTTCCTCAAACTCCAGCTGTCGATTCCAAAGTGATTTTAAATAGGTCGACTGAGGCTGATCGAGGGGTATCGCAATGGCTGCCCCGGCTCGATACGTCTGACCGCTGGTCTCGAAGTCTTCAGCCAGAACTTCAGTAACAATGCCATGGCCCTCAAGAATCCGCACAAATTCTCGCAGTCGCGTTGGATCTCCCGGGGCGGTGGCTAGGTAGTACCTCGAATCACCTTGGGTGGACCGCTCCCGATAGAACGCCTGTTGGTAACTCAACAATTCATCTTTGAGCTCAGCGGTGGCCTCAAGGGATGACAGCGACGCCCGAAATTGATTCTTGATGGTGTCTGGAAAGGTCAGGCGGCCGCTAATCACATCTTGTTGGCTGCCTCTGGACGAGGGTTGTTCAAATAAGATACCCACACAACCAAAAAGGTCAGGATAGGTTGACCCTTTGCCCATAAAAAAGTCGTCATAGCCTTCCTCGCTGAAATAGAGAGTACCCTCCTGATCGAAAGTCTTGGCGTGATACTCGCCGATCTTGGCGGTCAATTCCTGATTGATGGCTGGTGTGAGGGGGTTGGTACGCTCAGGTTTTCCCGGCATAAAAAAGAAGTTGCTGTTACTACCCTGCTCGTGAAAATCGAGCTGCACGTTGGGCTTCCAGGTGTGGAACAAGGCAAGCCTGCCGCGGCTTTCTGGGTGCTGGTGGGGCAGCCAGTCGCGATTGAGGTCAAACCAGTAGTAGTTGGTTCGCCCATTGGGAATAGACTCTCGGTGCTCGCGGTCATTGGCGTCGGGGCTGGGCACTTGTCCGCGATGGCTGTTGGTCCAGTGGGCAAAGCGATCAAGGCCATCGGGATTAAGCATGGGGTTAAAAATAATCACCACGTCTTCAAGCTGCGCTGTAATCGCCGGATCCAAAGACGCATTGAGGTAGTAGGCGACCAGGGGAGAGGCGTTACTGCCGCTGGGCTCGTTACCGTGAATGCTGTACATCATATGCATGACCGCGGGTTGCTCGGTCAAATCAGCCGTATTGGCAGGGGCAATAATCTGAGCTCGGGCAGCCTTAATAGCCTGCAGCTTATCGATGTTGGCTTCGGAGGATATGGCGTAACTCACCAGTGAACGACCGCCATAGCTGGTGGCATGAGGCCCCAGCGCCACCATGCGTGGGGAAGCTGCCGCGAGGGTGTCGAGGTACGCCACAATTTCATGGTGGTACCAGTGGCGTTCACCCACTGAGACGCCGGTTTGGGTGACGGGTTGGGGTAGGTCACCTCGGAGCTCGGGCGTGTTTGCCAAAATCTCATCCAGCGACAGTGCGCTTGACCAACCCACAGGCGCAATGCCGGTGAGCAGTAAAAAGCCTAGCAGCCTAAATACTTGTTTCATGCGCAAATTCCTGGAGAGCAGTGGCACCATAATAGCGACAAGTCGTGGTGTTTTGGCGAGCAATTTTTGAGGCGCACAAGGCGCCATATTAGGCAATCAAGGGCCTAAGGGGTCATGTTGCCCAGGGGTGACGTCAGTTCAGCTGACTTTTTGTGCGAGCTGCTGATGGAAGTTGACGATGGCTTTTTCAAAATACCCAAAGGTTAAGTGGGTGTTGGCAGGCGTGCCTACCGTTTCTTGAATGGCACAGGCAGCGGCACGATCTTCGACCTGCCCCGCGTTATTGACGAATTCGACATCGCGCTGGGCAGCTTCCAGAGTAATCGGTCGATCCTCTGTCGAGGTATTCATCACGTAATAGCTCACCAAGCGGGTCCGTGTGGGGCTTAGCGGCTCCATAATGGTGAGGCTGGCGTGTTTGGAAAGCAGCGAAACGCTGGCATTGGGGAACAGGTGGTAAACCGAGGTCACCATGCCATCAATTTTGCGGTCTTTAGGGGCCAGGTTGCGCAGCTTTTCGATGCGCTTAAAAGGAAAAATGACCCGTGCGTTGGCCCCAAAGACTTCCACGACATTAATGTTATCGAGGCCAAAGGGGTAAAAGGTCTCTTGATGCAGCGACTTAATATGGTAGCCCTCGAGCAACGTCTCGGTGATTAATTTCCAGTTGGCGTTATCAGCCGCCTCGCTCTGTTCGAATAAAACCTGGTCTGGCGTGAAAAAATCGGGTTGGTTAATGAGAGCGTCAGCGGCTATTTCACCCTCTTGTTGCACATAGACGAGACCGCCAAATTCCCGCGCACTCACTTCCACTAGGCCGTGTTGCTGCTTGTCCAAGCCGGGGAAGGCGGCCTGCCCGGGGATACCTTTGAGCGCTCCATCAAGGCCATAGGTCCACCCGTGGTAGGGACAGGAAAAATGCTTTTGACAGCCCTCACCACTCGCCACTTGCATGCCGCGATGGCGACAGGCGTTAATAAACGCGCGCACCACACCGTCGTTGCCTCGCGCCACCAATAATGGCGTTCCAGCGGCTGTGCGGGCCACGTAGCTGCCCTGCTCGGCCACAGCTGCGGAGGGGCAAAAAGGAACGGGCAATTGACGAAGCAGCGACAGCTCGGCATCGAATCTTTCCTGACTGTGATAATGCGCTACCGGTTCCTGCCAAACGGTATCGCCAAGGTCAGTGGTGCCGTTATCAATATGCTGAAAAATGCGGTCGATAGTGGCTTGCTCGCTAAGCAGGGAGCCGGGGTTTGTATCGCTCGATGCCGCCACATTGCCATCCAATTCAGCCATTTCTATACCTTTAAAGCGTGTTTGTTGTCGGCACAGATGCCAAGGGGAGGCCGCAGTTTAAACAGATTAATCGTATTTTTCAGCTTTGCGCTTTTCTGACAAAGGGTTTCCGACGCCTTTATTTGTGGCTTGAGTCCCGTGATGAACGGTTTCTCGTGTAAAAAACGGGCATTACCTGTAGGGTAGGACCTCACAATAAATACAACCAAGCAACGCGTTGAGCTGATTCAGCTTTGGGGGCGGCGTATGCAAACGAGCACTAATACTCGTATTAGGGCGCTGACGGATCGTGGATTTTGGGGGCAGGACAGCCTCCACGGTTTGCTAGCAGAACGAGTGACTAACGAGCCCAATGCGCTAGCGGTGGCCGATCAGCCCGATAAGATGGGGTTGGTGGGGCAGCAACCGGCAAGACTCAGCTTTTCTGATCTCGATATTGCCAGTACGGCACTGGCCTTACAGTTACTCGACCGCGGCATCGGGCCTGGTAGTCGTATCATGGTTCAGCTGCCCAATATTGTTGAGCTGGTGGTCTGTTTTTATGCGGTGAGTAAGTTGGGCGCCATTATTTCACCACTGCCGGTTCAGTACGGTGCCCATGAAATAACGCAGCTTAGTCGCACCCTTGGAACGACACTGTTCATTGGATGTCCTGTTTTCAAGGGGCAGCAGCTTATCCAAACAGCTAAAAATGCTCTGCCACGCCTTCCGGTGTTGGCTATTGGTGAGGACCTTGACTGTTTGGCGACTTCTGTCTCACAAGAAGACGCTCGCACCCTGGCAACCTACACCCGAAGTTTGAATGATCCGGCCAATCGCATACTGACGGTTTGCTGGACGTCGGGCACGACAGGCACGCCCAAAGGGGTACCCCGTTCAGCCAACATGTGGCTGGCTACGGCCCGGGCAACCGCAGAGGCCGGTGGATATCAAAAGGGTGAGCGGCTTTTAAACCCGTTTCCATTGGTCAATATGGCGGCTATTGGAGGCTTTTTGTTTGCCGCAGCAGAATTGGGCTGCGGTCTTATTCTTCACCACCCCTTAGATCCAGCGGTGTATTTGGGTCAAATGCAGGATGAAAAAATACACTTCACCATTGCGCCTCCGGTTTTACTGAATCAGCTAGCCGCTCAGCCAGAGTTTTGGCATCAATATGATTTTAGTGATCTGCGCGCGGTGGGCTCCGGGTCGGCACCTCTCTCACCAGCCATGATTGCCACCTTTGAAAATGAGTACCAAAAGCCGGTGATTAATTTTTATGGCTCTAACGAGGGCTTGGCGCTCTTTGCGACACCCGAAACGGTGCCCAGCACTGAAATGCGCGCCGAATACTTTCCGCGATTTGGTACACCGGGGCTCGAGTGGCCCGGTCACTGTCACCATGCCGTTCAAAGCAAGGTCATTGACCCCGATACAGGATCAGAAATTGATGAGCCGGGTGCGGTTGGTGAGCTCTGCTTTGCTGGTGCGACGGTATTTGATGGCTATTTTGGTGCAGAACACGCCGATGTTTTTACCGAAGACGGTTTTTTCCGTAGCGGTGATTTAGTGGAGATTAGCACTGCGCCAACCCACTATTATCGAATCGTCGGGCGCTGCAAAGACATTATTAACCGTGGGGGGATGAAAATTTCCCCGGCAGAGCTTGATCAGTTGATTGATGGTCACCCGCAGGTTCTAGAGGCTGCAGTGTGTGCTTACGCAGACGAGGCATTGGGTGAGCGGGTCTGCGCGTGTTTGGTGCCAAATGATGCCAATCATCCCCCTACCTTAGAGGAGCTCTGCGAATTTTTACAAGCCCAAGGATTAGCCAAGTTTAAGCTGCCCGAGAAAATAAGCTACTTAACGGCATTACCTCGAAACCCTATGGGGAAAGTGCTGAGGGGTGATCTTCAGGCAGGTATCACTGCTGTAGGCTAGTCCCATGGTTTGGCTTGAACTGCTCTAAAGTTTGCCGACTTAGCGACCGGGCGTTGGTTGGCTCTCCGATGATCTTGCGGGCCGCTATGTCAAATAACAGGAGGCCGCTAAAGCACCCAAGCATTTTTAAGTTGTGCCCCACTTTGCTGTTTCAAGCTGTTGATTTATTCCGGCGCCTCTAAGGCATTTGCCGACGGAACGCATTATTATTGTCGATGTCTAATCCGCAAATTCTGTCGCACTATGGGCGCGGCGGGATTTTTGATTAATGTCGTATCAGTAGGCAACGTAAATCCCAATGCCCTATTAAAAAATGGGTCTTGCAGGAGCCTGTGAACTTGATGCAGTCTTTTGTTCTGTTTCAGTGTGTCGTTGGCCGACAACAACCCGCAGTTATTAACGTGTTCAACAACAGGAGTAAGGTAATGCGTCAGGTATTTTTAGGTTTATTCATGCTGATGTCTCAAGCAGCACTCGCCGGTGCTGACTGTGCAGAGTATGCCGAATCTGAACGGATGAGTGTGTTAGATCTGCAGAAGAAAATTGTTAACGAGTACGGCTTCGCGATTAAAAAATTCAAAGTTGATGACAACTGCTACGAGATTTACGGTTGGGAGTCATTGGCATCGGGGGAAGAGCAGCGCGTTGAGGTGTATTTTGACATGGCGAACGGTGCCATTGTGAAGAAAGAGGTGGACTAGCCCATTTGAGGCGCCACTTTTTAATTCGTTGTTTCCACTGGGTATTGGCCGTGGGTATTGTGGTCAATTACGAATTTCTTGAGTCGGGTGGCGAGCCCCATGAATGGTTGGGCTGGGCCCTGGGTGCCCTGGTGTTACTGCGCATAGCCGCAGGGTTTATCAGTCGGGGGGATGCCAGCTTTGCGGGTTTAAACCTGAGCCCTCGTTTGGTGTTGCAGGATTTACGCAGTCTGGCGGGCACCTATCCCGAGCACGAAAATCATAGTGCCGCCGGTAGCTGGATGATTGTTCTTATGCTGACCCTGGTGGTGTTGCTGGCGATCACGGGGTGGATGCAGGATCTTGATGCATTTTGGGGGGAGGATTGGTTGCAGAATATTCACGAATGGCTAGCGCATGCTTTGGTCGCTTTAGCTGCACTGCATGTCTTGGCCGTGGTTTTTATTCAATTTGGCCACGGCATTCCTTTATTGCGTCGTGTTGGATTTGGTCGATAGCCCTATGAAGCCACTTATCTCTGCAAAATGGGTGTCACGCCATGACTAGCGCGGCCATGCGAGAAAGCGATACGCGAAGTTTTGACCCCGATGCGCTCAGAGAGAAATACCGCATTGAGCGTGATAAACGTATTCGGTCAGACGGTAACGACCAATATGTCGAGGTGTCCGGTGATTTCTCCCATTATGTCGATGACCCCTATATCACGCCGGGCTTAACCCGAGAGTCGATCACCCGGGACGTTGAGGTTGTTATTATCGGGGGTGGCTTTGGCGGCATGCTGGCCGCAGCTCGACTGCAAGAGGCCGGTATTACCGACTTCACGCTGATTGAAAAAGGCGGTGGCTTTGGTGGCACCTGGTACTGGAACCGTTACCCCGGCGCCTCTTGCGATATAGAAGCGTATGTCTACCTTCCCTTGCTAGAAGAAACGGGTTTTATACCTCAGCAAAAGTACACCAATGCCGAGGAAACCCTAGAGTACTGTGAGGTTCTGGCACAACGGTATGGCCTTCATGAACATGCCTTATTGCAGACTCAAGTAAAAAAGGTGGTGTGGCAGGAGTCCAGCCGTCGCTGGCAGGTAACCACCGATCGGGGTGACGTGCTGCATGCGCGCTTTGTTATTCATTCCAATGGGCCACTCAATCGGCCCAAGCTACCCGGTATCAAAGGCATCGACCAATTCAAGGGCCACACTTTTCACACGAGTCGCTGGGATTATGCCTATACCGGTGGCAATACCTTTGGCGGGCTGAGTCACCTCAGCGATAAACGGGTGGCTGTGATTGGGACAGGGGCGACCGCCGTGCAATGTGTGCCCCATTTGGCGGAATCCGCCAAGGCGCTTTATGTGTTTCAACGCACGCCGTCTTCCATTGATGTGCGTAACAATCAGCCCACCGATCCGAATTGGATTTCACAGCAGCCGGCAGGATGGCAAAAACGCAGGCAGACCAATTTTGAATCTATTATGTCCGGCGCTCCGGTTAAGGAAGATCTGGTGGGCGATGGCTGGACAGAAGCGTTTAGAAATTTATTCGGCAGTATTGGGGAGCTCATGCCTAGCAAAGCCCGGCTGGCTATGTGGGCAGTTCAGGGGGTGTTTTCCAGCAAGCGTCGTGAGCGGGGCTTGAGGCAGTATTTAACCGATAGAGCCATTCAATACATGGGCTTGATACAAAAAATGGAGATGGCGGACTTCAATAAAATGGAAAAAGTCCGCGCCAGAGCAGACGAGCTTATCGCCGATAAATTGACCGCCGAATCGCTGAAACCCTACTACCGGCAATTTTGTAAGCGGCCGTGCTTTCACGATGAGTACCTCCAAAGCTTCAATCGCGACAACGTGACACTGGTTGATACCGATGGACAAGGGGTCGAAGCGTTTACAGAGAAAGGCGTCGTGTTTAACGGTGATGAGTACGAGGTCGACTGTATTATTTTTGCCACCGGCTTTGAGGTGGGCACCGATTATTCCCGGCGCGCAGGCTACTCGATTGCGGGTGTAGACGGGTTAACAGTTTCTGAAAAATGGCAAGACGGAATGGCCACGTTTCATGGCCTGCAGGCACGAGGTTTTCCAAACAGCTTTTTCTTTGGGCCCATGCAGTCAGGATTCACGGCGGCCTTTACCTACGCCTTGGACGAAAACAGCATTCACGCGGCATACATTATTGATCAACTCAACAAACGGGGGGTGACGCGAGTTGAGGCCAGTGAAAAGGCGGAAGCCGGCTGGGTTAAAACGGTTATTCAGAAAGCGCGATTAACCGAGGATTTTCAGAAGGCCTGCACCCCGGGTTACTACAACAATGAAGGTCATGTTCAGTTTCAGCCCCAAAACACGTTTTATGGGGGTGGCCCCATCGAGTTTTTTGCATTAATGCGTAAGTGGCGGCGCAAAGGTACGCTCAAGGGTCTGGAGCTACGGCGTTAAACCTCTGAGTGGCTGGGAGTAAAAGACTTTGGATGTGTTAGACACGGGTACGGATGAGCTGCTGGCGACCTTAGAGGATCGCGTTGTTACTTTAACGCTCAATCGTCCAACAAAGCGCAATGCGCTCTCAGACCAATTAACACCCGCACTGCGTCAGATATTGCTCGATTTAGAACTGAGAGAGGATGTGGGTTGTATTGTTATTACTGGAGCCGGGTCGGCATTTTGTGCCGGGGGTGATATATCGGGCATGGGCGATAACCTCACCGCCAGTGATGCCAAGCCCGTGAGTCATGAGGCCCAAGTGCGCGAGCTAATACACCGGCAGGAAACGCTGACCCTGCGGCTTCACAGTCACCCTAAGCCGACAATTGCTGCACTGCCGGGTGTGGCGGCGGGGGCAGGGTTTTGTTTGGCGCTAGCCTGTGATCTTAGAGTTGCTTGCGAATCGACATTTGTGACCACCGCTTATCGCAATGTGGGTTTCTCTGGGGACTACGGTGGTAGCTGGCTGCTCAACGCGTTGGTAGGTCCGGGGACAACCAAAGAACTTTACTTTACGGGGCGTCGAGTTCAGGCGAACGAGGCACTGAGCTTGGGTATTTTTAATACGGTGGTGCCCGACAATGAGTTGACCACGACGGTCGCCGCGTTGGCCAAACATATTGCCAACGGTCCTGCGGTGGCGTTGGGCTACATGAAGGAAAACATCAATCGAGCATCTCAGAGTGGACTGCGTGAATGTCTTGCTCTTGAAGCAGACCGGTTGGTGCGATGTGCCTCTACCCCCGATCATCGTGAAGCCGTCTCTGCCTTTATTGAAAAACGTCCGCCGGTATTTAACAAACCCTGAGCAGTGCCGTTGAACTTTATCGGGCTGGCTGCCGTCTACGGCGTGCTCGCGAGGTATTGAGTGCCGTCTCATGTCATGCCGTGATAAGCCTTGACCGCTGAAAAAACATTTCGGTACTTCGGTACACTACAGCCCAATCATTAAGAGTGATCACACCATGCGAAGTGCAGCGCCGCGATGTATCTTGGGAAGCCTTTTACTGTCACTGGCCTTGGTGTCCTGTGGCCAGTCCAATAGTCCCGCTCCCGAGCCCTCTAAACCCAGACTGGTGCGCACCATGACGCTAGATGGCTCTAATGCCGGCGCCTGGCAGGAATTTCCCGGCAAGGTAGAAGCTTCCAAGGTTGCCAATTTGGCGTTTCGGGTGTCGGGTGAGTTGGCGGAGCTATTGGCCCTCGAAGGCGATGAAGTCACCGCAAATCAGTTGGTGGCCAAGCTCGATGATAAGGACCAGAAAATTCGACTGCGGGCACGCAAAGCCGAATACGAACAGGCGTTTGCCGATTTTCAGCGCGGTGAGACCCTGATTAAGAGTGGCGGAATTTCCCGGTCTGACTATCAGCGTCTGGAGGCGACCTCCAGCACCTCAAAGTCTAGCCTTGAGTCGGCAGAGCGAGATCTCGATGCAACCCGATTACGGGCCCCGTTTGCAGGGTTTATTGCCGTACGTTACGTCGAGAATTTTGAAGAAATCGTAGCTCAGCAGCCGGTCTATACCCTGCAAGATGTATCGACGCTGTCGGTTAAGGTGGATGTACCTGAGAGCGTGATGATTGGTGCGCGCCGTGACCAAGATATTGTGGTCAGCGCTTTTTTCGATGCCATTCCCGATCGACGCTTTCCTTTGGTCCTCAATGAAGTGGCAACCCGCGCGTCCGACGGCACCAATACCTTTGAAGTGACCTTTGAGTTTCCCAACACGAGGGACTTCAATATTTTGCCGGGCATGTCGGCCACGGTACGACTTGAGAATCCTGCGACAACGACGTCTTCGGGGGTGTTGTTCGTACCGGCCCACGCCGTGCTGGCTGATCAGGCTGGGCCTTATGCTTTTGTTGCCATGCCCAACGGCGAGGGCACCGCGATTGTTGAGCAGCGGCGGTTGCGCGTTGGCCAATTAACCGGATCGGGTCTAGAGGTGCTTTCGGGCGTTGCGCCTGGTGACCGGCTGATTACAGCCGGCATGAGTAAACTTCAGGACGGCTTGCCCGTGAGGGTAAGCAAGGTGACTCAGCCGTGACGCTGACTCGCCTCGCGGTTAACAATAATCGCGTTACCTGGGTTGTCTTGGCGGTTATTGTTTTGGCCGGCTTGCAGGCTTTCATCAACATGCCCCGGGCATATGACCCCGGTTTTATTATAAGAACGGCCCAAGTGGTGACCTACTTTCCTGGGGCTGCAGCAGAGCGTGTTGAAGCCTTGGTGTCCTCACCGATAGAGGAAGTCGTTAAAGAATTGCCCGAGCTCGACTTTGTGCAGAGCGAGTCCCGAAATGGCGTCTCCATTGTTAGCGTCAATATTCGCGAAAGTTACTCCGAAATGCGTCCCATATGGGACAACCTACGTCGCAAGATCGATAGCATTGTGGAAGAGCTTCCCGGGGGCGTTTCTGTCCCTCAGGTCAATGATGACTTTGGTGACGTTTACGGCATCGTTGTGGGATTAACCGGGGAGGGATTTACCTTCAGCGAGCTGGATACCATTTCTGACGAGGTAAAAGCGGTTTTCCTGCAGATACAAGATACTGCCAAAGTGGAAATTCTGGGAATTCAAGAAGAACGTGTATTTGTTGAATACAACAATGCCCGGCTTGCCGATTTGGGGTTGTCGCCCGGCTTGCTGACGCAGATTTTAGAAGAGCGCAACATTGTGGTATCAGGGGGCTCTTTCAAACTGGGTGATGAGCGCATTTCCTTGGAGCCCAGCGGAAATTTTGAGTCCATTGAAGAGATCGGCGACACCTTGTTGCGCCTGCCTGAAACGAATCAATTATTTCAGTTGAGAGATGTCGCGACCCTCAACAGGAGCTATGTCGACCCCCCCGAGGAGTTAATCAGTATTAATGGCTCACCGGGTATCGCGATTGCAATCGCGATGCGCGAGGGGGGCAATAACATCGAGTTGGGCCAGGCGGTGAAAGCGGCGATCGCCGATTTTTATGACACTTACCCTATTGGCATTGAGTTCAAGCTGGTCAACTTTTCGCCTCAAGAGGTGGAAGACAAAGTGAAAGGTTTTGTTGCCAATTTGCTGCAGGCTATTGGTGTGGTGACACTGGTCATGCTGCTGACATTAGGCTTCAGAACCGGTCTTGTCGTGTCCAGCCTCATTCCCATCACCATGCTGCTCTCCATGATTGTGATGTCTGCGTTTAATATTGGTCTCGATCAAATTTCCCTCGCCGCGCTGATCATTGCTTTGGGCATGCTGGTCGATAATGGCATTGTTATGTCAGAGAACATTATGGTGCGCATGGAAAAGGGGCAGTCTGCTTCCGATGCCGCTTTAAGTTCGGCAGCGGAGCTCAAAACACCCTTGTTAACGGCATCGCTAACCACTGCGGCCGCTTTCCTTCCGATTTATCTCGCTGAATCGAGTGTGGGTGAATTTACAGCGTCGCTCTTTAAAGTTGTGACCATCACGTTGCTGAGTTCCTGGGTGGTGTCCCTCACGATTATTCCTTTGCTGTGCGTGCTATTCCTTCGGGTGAAGACTGGCGCTGTGACCACGCCATCAAAGCTGGAAGGGCTCTACCGAAAGGTGCTCAATGGATTGCTGCGTTACCGCACGGCCACGTTGTTGCTGACCGCTGTCGTCTTTATTGCCGCACTGCGAGGATTTGAGTTTGTACCTAAGCTATTTTTCCCACCTTCTGATCGTAGTTATTTCACCGTCGAGTTTGAGTTGCCTACCGGCACGTCGATCGATAAAACCCGGAGAATCGTCGCAGAGGTAGAGCAATATCTGGAGCAGTTAAGGAGTGATCCTAAGGCCGATTCTGGCCTTCGTGACTGGGTGGCTTACGTGGGCAGTGGTGGTCCGCGCTTTGTGTTGTCACACAACCCGGTACCACCCACGCCCAGCTTTGCGTTGATGGTTGTTAATACGGCCTCGCCCAACGCTATTGCCAGTATTCGTTTGGCGCTCGAGGAATTTGCAGAGGACCGCTACCCCGATCTTGAGCTTAAGACCCGCCTAATTGAGAACGGCCCCGCGGTGGATAATCCCGTAGAAATTCGGTTATCCGGTACCGATTCAGTGGCTTTATTTACCGCGGTAGATGCGGTCAAAAAGCAGTATCAGGCAGTGGGTGGATTGCGCAATATTAGTGATGATTGGGGTCAGCGTCAGAAGAAAATTGAGGTGCGCATTAATCAGGCACGTGCGGTCCGAGTTGGTATTACCAATCAGGACATTGCGCTGTCCATGCAGGCGGGGTTAACCGGTATTCAACTGACTGAATACCGTGAGGGTGAAGATGTGATTCCCGTAGTTTTGCGCTCCAACGCTTCGACGCTGCACGATATCAACAAGGTCAGCTCACTGTCGGTATACAACCAGTCCAGTGGTCAGGCGGTGCCGCTGCGACAGGTGGCCGACGTAAAACTGGTTTGGGACGTTGCCAAAGTCTATCGGCGCGATGGAATTCGCACCGTTGCCGTTGGTGCTCAGTTGGAACCCGGTGTGACTGCAGCCGATCGCATGCTATTCATTCAGCCCTGGTTAGACGCTCAGCGGGAGATTTGGGGCCCTAGCGTGGGAGTAGCGCTAGGTGGTGAAAGCGAGAGCTCTGGAGATGCCAACGAGGCGATTGGCGCCAAGCTGCCGATTGCCGCTTTTATTATTTTATTGTTATTGGTAGCTCAGTTTAATTCCCTGAGGAAGTCGGCCATTGTTTTGGCAACCATACCTTTGGGGCTTATTGGTGTAGTGGCGAGCTTATTATTGGGGCAGTCATTTTTTGGCTTCATGACGTTATTGGGGGTCGTCTCTCTCGCGGGTATTGTGATTAACAATGCGATCGTTTTACTCGAGCGAGTAGGCCTTGAATTAGCGGCGGGGGCGTCGCATCTGGACGCTATTCTCAATGCCGCGGTACAACGGGCGCGCCCGATTATGCTGACCACCGCAACCACCGTATTGGGCTTGTTACCACTTTACCTCGGGGGCGGCGAGATGTGGGAGCCCATGGCGCTGGCCATCATGGGAGGCTTAGTCGTGTCGACGGTTTTTACCCTGGGGGTTATTCCCGTGCTTTATGCCACGCTTTATGGGGTACGGGGTAGGGCTGCATAACGCCGGCCTATGGGCTTTGAAAGATCAATCGCATTTCGGTGTTAACGTGACATCTTCATCGATATAACAATGCAGGAGGCTACGATGTTGCGCGCAGTTGGCATTGCTAGGGCGGCGGTTTTTTTGTTGGCTTCACAGTCGGTTTTTGCGCAGTGGCTGCAACCATCCACCGTATCCTCCCCCGATATGGTCATTCAAGGGGGCTGGTTATTTGATGGGTTTAGCAATGAACGCCGGGCCAATCCGGGTATTTTTATTCGTGACGGTAAAATTGCAGGGCTAGGTGCCGATTTAACGCGCTTTGATGCGACTGCTGCGACAGTGCTGGTGCTGAGCAACGACGAGACGATTTTACCGGGTATGTTCGATCTCCACGCCCACTACAACCTTGACCTCATCGATGAGGGTCGGGTTGAAGAGGTGGTGCACAACGGCACTCTATTTCTCGCTAACGGCGTTACCGCAACCTGGTCGGCGGGTGAGTACTATCCCGAACGGGTGATTGCCCAGCGCGACCGCATTGATGCGGGAGAGGCTATTGGCCCCCGTTTATTCGCATCGGGCCCTTACTTTGGTGCCTTTCGCTGCGAGTACAGCGTCAAAGTCGCCTCAGATGAATGCATTGGCTGGCCAAACGATATTACCGAGGCTGAAATTCGCAACGAGGTCGATATCTGGCAGCGTGCCGGTGTTGCGAGCATCAAAATAAAACAGGCCACCCCTGAAGAAATGCGCATTTTGATTGATCAGGCGCACAAGCACGGTATGACGGCCGCGTCACATTTGGCCAATTACAACGTCGAGTATGACGTTGATCTGCGGGCGGCGATTCTAATGGGCCTCGATCGCGTCGAGCACCAATTGACCCTAGGCAGTGGCGGTGCGCGCAGTGCCGAACTCCCTGAAGTTATTGATCTCATGTTAAAGCACAAGGTGTATTACGACGCCAATCTGCAAATGTACGGGGGCATCAATGAGCGACGTGCGCACCCCGATGATCTGCTTTGGACCCACGAAGCTCAGTACTTCACACCTTACGCTCAAGGCCTTCTTCAGGAGCGCGGTGATCCCCCTCCCGAGTCTGATGCTGAAGAATTTGCCCAACGTGAACGGGAGCTGAGGTTGCTTTATGAGGCGGGTGGCCGAGATCTTCTAGTCGTGGGCACCGATGAGCCGGTTTACACCCTGCTGCTTCCCGGATTCGCTTATCACCGTGAGCTATGGGCAATGAACCACGCTGGCCTGCCTAACGCCGTAGTTTTGCAAGCCGCAACCTTAAATGGGGCCCGGGCGCTAGGCGTAGATGATCGCTTAGGTTCTATCGAAGTGGGTAAACAGGCGGACCTGTTTGTGGTGCAAGGTAATCCCTTACAAAATATCAAAGCAACGCGTCACGTGAACCGGGTTTTCAAAGAGGGTGTCGAGTACGATCCACAGGCGCTGCTGAGATCTGCTGAGGGAAAGATAGGTCCTAATGGACCAGATGACCATGCCGATTGGGTCTTGCAGTATCGAGCTCTGCGAGGTGAAGATTAGCCAGTAGTGATCACCTTTTGTAAGTTGTGAGCGCTGGGGCGAGGGTTCGGGTGCAGCGTTTTATAAGAAAAAACCATGAGCAGCGCCCTGTGTAAACCAAACTCTGAGGTCAATACGATGACAAGCGTTTTTAAGCCAGTATGTATTCTCGTGCTGCTGTGGATTTCCAGTTATGCCGCGAACGCGGCTACCGATAAGCCCAATATTCTTGTCATCTGGGGCGACGATATTGGTTGGTCAAATATCAGTGCCTATCACCGAGGTATGCTGGGCAGCCGAACCCCCAATATCGATCGCATCGCCCAAGAGGGCGCCATGTTTACCGATTACTACGGCGAGCAGAGTTGCACGGCGGGCCGCTCGGCCTTTATTACCGGTCAGCACCCATTGCGCACGGGCTTGCTCAAGGTGGGTTTACCCGGTGCTGATATTGGTCTTCAGCCCGAAGACCCCACCATTGCCGAGCTGCTTAAGCCTCAGGGTTACGCTACCGGTCAATTTGGTAAAAACCACCTGGGTGACAAAGACGAATTTTTGCCCAGTAACCATGGCTTCGACGAATTTTTCGGGAACCTCTATCACCTGAACGCGGAAGAGGAGCCTGAGACCTACTTCTACCCCAAAGATCCGGAATTTCATAAGCGATTCGCGCCCCGTGGAGTGATTCACTCTTATGGCGATGGCAAGGTAGAAGACACTGGGCCCCTGACACGCAAACGCATGGAAACCGCCGATGAAGAGTTTACCAATGCCGCGCTAGACTTTATCGAAAAGGCCCATAACAACGGTAAGCCATTTTTTGTGTGGCTCAACACCACACGCATGCATGTCTGGACACGCTTAGCTCCCGAATGGGAAGGAAGTTCGGGCTATGGTTTGTATGCCGATGGCATGAACGAGCACGATCATCATGTGGGGCGGGTGCTGGACCGATTGGAATCTTTAGGGATTGCCGACAACACGATTGTTGTTTATTCCACAGATAATGGCTCTCAGACCAATACCTATCCCGATGGCGGCGCAGAGCCCTTTCGGGGAGAGAAAGGCTCTACCTGGGAAGGCGGGTTTCGCGTGCCGGCATTGATTCGCTGGCCAGGGGTTGTGGCACCCGGCACGATAATTAACGACATCATGTCCCACCAGGATTGGCTGCCAACTTTCCTTGCCGCCGCTGGAGATCCAGACATCGGGGCAAAGCTAAAGCAAGGCCACACCGTTGGAGACAAAACCTTCAAAGTGCATCTCGACGGTTATGATCAGAGGGCGTTATTGGCCGGTGAAGGCGCGGGTGCACGCAGCACGGTTTTTTACTTTGATGACAATGCCAACCTAAACGCAATGCGCTGGAACGATTGGAAAATACATTTTGCCTTTCAAATGGAAGGCTGGGCAGGCCCCCGGGAATCGCTTAATTTTCCGCGCATTGTAAATCTGCGCACCGACCCTTACGAGACGTCGATTGATTCGAGTTTGTATTCGCGATTTTTTGCCGATCAGCTGTGGTTGTTTGTTCCAGCACAGCAAGAGGTGGGAAAGTGGCTGGGGACTTTTCAGCAGTTTCCACCCCGGCAGCCCACAGCCAGTTTTACCATTGACCGTATGATGCAACAAATGCAGCAGATGCTACAGATGCGCGCCAGAGCAGGGCAGATGGGCGGGGCTGGGGCGCCCGGTCAGTAGTCGTCACCGGCCTTGGCTCACCATGGCATAAATATTGAGGTATGATCGCGCCCCTCGCAATAATGACGAACAAGGCCAGTATCATGCATAACCCAATTGCGGCGCTAATTGCCGAAAAAGGCTGGTGTGTTGCCGATGGCGCAACGGGCTCCAACTTCTTTGATCGCGGATTAGAGGCAGGCTACCCGCCTGAGCTGTGGTGCTTGGAAAAGCCTGAAGATGTGCTCTGGCTGCATGGCGAATTTCTGGCTGCGGGCTCTGACCTCATTCTTACCAACAGTTTTGGCGGTAACGCATTGCGCTTGCAGTTGCATCAGTCTCAGGACCGTGTGCGTGAACTCAACATTGCAGCGGCAACTTTGGCGCGTCGAGCCGTTGCGGCCCACGCGGAAAAAACGGGTCGGCACGCGCTGGTAGCCGGTTCTATTGGGCCTACAGGAGAACTCTTTGAGCCCATGGGCACGCTCACCCATGAAGCGGCAGTGGCGTGTTTCACCGAGCAAGCTGAAGCACTTGCCGAAGGTGGCGCCGACGTTCTATGGATCGAAACCATGTCGGCCAATGAAGAAGTCATCGCGGCAGCTGAGGCGGGCAGAAAGACCGGCTTGCCTGTTTGCGCAACCATGACCTTTGATACCGCCAAGCGTTCCATGATGGGGATCACCCCGACTGACTTTGTTCGCTGCGCGGAGGAGTTAGACCTTAGCGTGATGGGCTCTAACTGTGGCGTTGGGCCCGCGGAGTTGATGCATTCCACCCAAGAACTGCTCGCGGCGCGATCTGCGATACCTGTTGCCGCGAAGGGCAACTGCGGGATTCCCGAGTATGTTAATGGCGCCATTCACTATCATGGCAGCCCGGAGCTGATGGCTAAATACGCGGTCTTTGCCAGAGACGCGGGGGCTACGGTAATCGGAGGCTGCTGTGGCACCACGCCAAAACACGTTGCGGCTATGGTGGACGCACTCAACAGCACCCCTAAAGGTGTGTTCGATGCTGCAGCCATGGACAGTGCCTTGGGTGTGGCTTGGAAAGACTTACCCGACCCCAGTGCGGCGGACCCGGAGACAAGTTCGCGCCGTGGGCGACGGAAAAGGGCCTGATGGCATAGAGGGCCACTACCAAAAATAGGTTCGTAAAAGTAAATCCTTAGACGGCGTTTTTACCCTTCGGTGGCTCGCTGAAACCTAGTGAATCTTGCAGCCGCCTACCCAACCTGCCGTTTGATGGCATTCTAAAATTTCTGCCATGAGCGATGCCGGGGTGAAGTCTTTGAAGGTCTCAACTTCCCACTGGCCCTCTAAAATGGCGGCTTCCCCTGGACCCTCGGGCCCACGCTGACCCGTGGATCCAAATTCCCAGAACATAAGGTCGAGGCGGGTATCGCCATCCAGATTTAAAGGAAAAATAGAGTGGCTCGCGTAGTTTCTATCATGGTACGAAAAATGATAACTGATCTAATTCAGGCGACTGGTGATTTCCTGATGGAAATCTATCCGTCTGCCGCAGTTCAAAAAATGATGCAATGTGAGTGTCAGGTGGCGAGTCTTGAATTAGTTATTCGTCAAAATTAAGGTCGCTTGAGGCGCAGTAGCGTATCGATTTTTGCGACCGGGTTATCTATAAAAATAATGAGTTAATTGATAACGTTTTAAAACGGACTTGTACACATTGGGTTGCTTTGAGAAGGCTAAATTATGTTGGGACTAAGCCAGTTTTTCGCTGAATTATTAACGGTCATCGGCTTGCTAAGTGGAGCTGGTGCGGTGGACCCCATAGACGATCCTCAGGCAGGTGCGCCGTTTTCCGTGGGGGGCGCTGTGACTGGACTCGTGTCCACTGAGCCCTTGATTTTGGGTTTAGGAGATACGCGGTTAGAGGTGGATCAAGACGGCCCGTTTGTATTTGCTGATTTCACCTCAGCTGATGCGCCCTACGAAGTGTTTATTGTTAGCGAGCCGCCCCGCTTCGACTGCGATATTGAAGGCGCCTCGGGCTTTACGGAGGGGCAAGACGTCAGCGACATAGAGATTTCCTGCTCAAGCAACGCCAGTGCTGCGCTCTTCACTGCCGATCGCCTGCATCAAGTGGGCCTTACCATGACGCTGGAAGAGTGGCGTGCTTTCGAATTAGATACTATCCGAGCCAACTACTCGATCAGTGAGGCCAGTGGCCGTGCGTCACCCTTGACGTCGTTCTCCCACAGCGAGGTTTACCGTCAAGCCGACTTTAGTTATTTAAATGCGGACGGCACCGAAACCCAGATCGAAAAAGTGGGCTTTAAAATGCAGGGCAATACCAGCCGGCAGTATCCTGTTGACCAGGAGAGTGAGCCCAATCGGCCGCGACGCTTCGCTTTCTCGATAAAGTTTGATGAAGAGTTTGATGAGGACGAGAGCGTTTACGCCTGTATCGACTTCAACGGACTGCCTGCCGCGGTTTCAGGCGAGCCTTGCTATGACATTGTGGGACAAGACTTACCGGATTATCCCGAAGCGGATGGTCGGGAGTTTATGGATATCGACAAATTGCGGTTTCGTTTTAATCGTGATGACCCGACCTATCAGCGCGAAGTTTTGGCCCATGAATTGCTCAATGCCGCCGGTGTACCCGCGGCCAGGGCGGTTCATGCCCAAGTAGCGCTCACCATAACGGGTACTGAGGATCAAACCTTGTACCAAGCACCCTTGCCACAGACGTTCAATATGGGCGTCTTCACCATGATGGAGCAAATCGACAAGCCGTTTTTGAAGCTCTATTACGACAAGAACGGTTATCTTTTCAAAGTCGGTGCTCCGGGGAATTTGGCTGAGCCCGATGCGGCTAATCGAACCTGCGATCCCTATGAGGATGCCGATGTTTTTTACAACGAAAATTTCTGCGTTATTGGTGTTGAAAAATCAGACCCCGACTCGGCTTTGGAGTGGTTGGGAGAAGATAATTACCAGAACCCGGATTTTGTGAATTCCAATATTAATAGCGATGGGCCGATGGGCAATGTGTCGCAGTTTCTGCCCTATCAGCCCACTTATGACCTGAAAACGAAAAAGAAATCATTAAGTGAGGCGCGAGAGGCGCTACAAGATTTTGTCGATTTTGTACAAGCGAGACCCACAGCAGAAGCGTTAGCGCAGCAATTCGACGTGCCGGGTTTTATTAAGGCCCAGGCAATGGAGATTGTCTTGGGTGCGGTTGACCATTACGTTCGGGTGGCCAATAACTATTATTTGTATTTCAACGAGCCGACGGGGCGCTGGATTTATATTCCCACAGATTTCGACTACACCCTGATTGATGTCACCGGCCCTAATTGCGCGGTGAATTCGTTTCTGCCCATCTGCCAACAGACTTTAAACGTTGAGGCGTTTACCGATTTGGCATCGACGACGGCGTTCAATAATGGGGTGGCCCCCCATTGGGCGGGGCGGTTTTTTTACCCCAATTATCCGCCGATTTTGTGGGAGATTGTGTTTGGTGCGGACAGTAATCCCAGCAGCGATAACCGTCAGCAGTTGTATCGCGAGATTGAAGACATTCTAGATCGCCACTTTGATTGGGCGCTTTTGGGGCCTGTTCTCGAGGAGCGCCGCGAACGTCTCGATAGTGCAATCAGAGCAACTGACGCCGCGGACGCTGAAACAGTACTGGGTCAATCAGAGTGCTCGCAGGTCTATAACCCTGATGAAATCGACGGTGATTCGAAAACCTTCTGTAGTGAAAGTCGCGCTTCGATAAAGGAGTTTGTGGCGGTGCGGCGGGCAACGCTGCTCGAGGAAATATCGCAGTAGTGACGCTCATCCTAACGGTGGGCTAACATTGCGGTTGCCGGTACAAAGAAGTTTGGGAGGAGCCATGCTTTTACAATATCAGCAGCAAGATTGCGCGATGACGCTGCGTGAGGGCATAGCAGAGTATCGTGCCTATCTCACTGTAATTGACCGTAAGATTATGGTGGACAGTAGCGAATCAAGGCTCCTTCTCGAGCACGATGCGACCCACGTCATTTTTGGTATGGATACCACCCTCGAGCAAGAGGCGGGCCTCGACACCTGGCTACTGTGGGGTTGCCAATGGCGTCTGTCCTACATTCGAAAATATGGGAAGCTCCCCGAGATTAAAGCGTTGTATCGAGCGTTTGTGAAGGAGTTGGGTTGGACCCTCTTTCCCCGACTAATGTGGAGGACGCGCAAGCTCAAATGGCGCGTAATTAAGCGATCCCGGTCAATGTCAAAAAAATGGCCCTATCAATTTCCCGCGGCGTGGTTAGACAGATCTATTAATGAGTTGCGCCAAGAGCATGGCGTAATCATTCTTAACGAGGAAGAGCGATCGGTGGGCGAGCCACTGGCGTGGAGTGGCCATTATTAACGTTGAGCTGAGCTGAGTGGGCGTGTTGAACCGCGGTTAGTTCTGGCGCATCGAGCTAAGCGGAGCTTAGGTGCTGTTGATTAAAGCGCTTTATGCCTTAGTGGTAACGAACGCCAGCAACTCAGTATCACGGTGAAATACAGGCAGCGGCTTCCGGTCGACAGCAATACCTCGCACGGCTGATGTGCCAGAGCCCACTGTGCGTATAATGTTCCAGTGTGAAAGAAGGTTCTCAAGGTTTCTGGCTGCAGCTCTTTCGGTGGCTAAACTCAGAATCTGTGGGTTTACGGCGCCACAGTCAGTCGCCCCGGCTTTTCGTTTGCACACTAACGAACTCTAATAATTAAAAAGGTAAGTCAATGAGGTTGATCGCAATGCGCACTCAATATTTGGGGTTACCGCTCTTAATAGCTCTTAGCGCCTGTATGGAGCAGGGCCCAGACATTAGCGAAACAATGTCTGCCCGGGCGAATATTCCCAATCAGGTACTCGATATAAACAACACAGTGATCGAGCGACGTCAGTACAGCGCTGAGCGCAACGCTTACTTTGGCGATTTACACGTTCACACGGGTTACTCTTTCGACGCCTACGCGTTTGGCACGACCGCGACGCCCTACGATGCTTATCGCTATGCTAAGGGCGAGCCCCTTGCTCACCCGTCGGGCTATGAAATGCAATTACGACAACCCCTCGATTTTTATGCGGTGACCGACCACGCCATGTTTATGGGTTTGCTGAAAGAAGCTGCAGATACCACGACGAACTTTTCTAAAACTGCTGTGGCGCAACCCATAAATGACATCAATGCTCCCGATAATTATGGCGCGTTCAGCTTCTTTGGCCGACAGACGGCCTTCGCCACGTTTCTGCCTGATGTGGTGGCTGGCTTAGTCACTGGCAATCTGGATCAGGCTGAGCTCGAAGCTGTTACTCGGTCAGCCTGGGCGGACAGTATCAACGCCGCTGACCAGTACAATCAGCCGGGCAAGTTCACAACCTTTGCAGCTTACGAGTACACCTCATCGACCGATGAGATGGGTAACTTGCATCGCAACGTTATTTTTCAGGGCACCGATCGCCTGCCGGAGGTGCCTTTTTCACGCTTTCACTCCCAGAACCCTGAGGGCTTATGGGACTGGATGGACGATTTGCGTGAGCAGGGTGTTGAGAGTTTGGCGATCCCTCACAACTCCAATGGCTCCAATGGTGCGATGTTTGCGCTGGCTGATTGGGCGGGCGACCCCATGGATGATGCCTATGCCGATCAGCGCATGCGCAATGAACCACTGGTAGAAATTACCCAAGTCAAAGGCACTTCTGAGACCCATCCTTTTTTGTCTGAAACCGATGAGTGGGCCGATTTTGAACTGATGCCCTTTCGGGTGGCTACAACCTTAGACAGCATTGCGCCCGGAAGTTACGCCCGAGATGGGCTGCTGCGCGGCATGGCGATGTCTGAGTCGGGAATCACCAATCCCTACAAATTTGGTTTTGTGGGCGCGAGCGACACCCATACGGGTGCCATATCTGACGACGAGGCCAATTTTTATTCCAAAGTGGGCCTGTTAGACGGTACCCCAGAAATGCGTGGTTCAGTGCCTGCTTCGTTTTTGATGCGCACTATTATTAAGTACAACGCCCCGGATTTCCTGAAGGAAGTCGACGGCAAGGACTATTTGACGCTCTCTACGTTCGCCACTTGGGGCGCTTCTGGAGTGGCCGGTGTTTGGGCCGAAGAAAATACCCGTGAGGCGATTTACGATGCCTTCCGCCGGAAGGAAACCTTTGCCACCAGCGGGCCGCGCATGAAGGTTCGGTTTTTTGGGGGTTATGACTTTGATCCTGCCATTATCGATGACCCTGAGATGGCGAAAAATGCCTATGCCCAAGGTGTCAGTATGGGTTCTGATCTCTTCGCCAAGGGTGACAGTGCGCCGCAGTTTTTGGTCTGGGCTGTCAGTGACGCTATCGGCGGTGTGCCACTACAACGCGCTCAGGTGATTAAGGGTTATGTGAAAGACGGTGAGCACGCTGAACAGGTTTATGACGTGGCCTGCAGTGACGGGCTTTCTGTCGATCCAGAAACCCATCGCTGTCCCGATAACGGTGCTCGCGTTAGTCTTGCCGATTGCTCAATAACCCCCGATTTAGGTGCTGCTGAGCTGAAAACCATTTGGCAAGATCCCGACTTTGAGCCGGGGCAAGAGGCGTTTTACTACGTGCGAGTGTTGGAGAATCCAACCTGTCGATGGTCAACTTGGGATGCTGTAAAAGCCGGGGTTGAGCCCCGCCCAGATTTACCCAAAACGCTTCAGGAGAGGGTTTGGTCTTCGCCTATTTGGTATAAAAATCGAGTGTCGCCCCTGCAGAAAATAAGAGATGCGGTGAGCCTTCTAGACGACGAGTAAAGCGGGCTCGCGCAGGCCCATGGAAAGTGCCAAAATCACTGACTGTACGTGTCTGTCACGGTGATGACGCTGAGCTAGTGTTCATGGGCCCAATAACTTTCTCTTTGCAGGTGCTTTCCTTTAATGCGATGCGGATGTTTGACGTTGTACTTTTGTTGTTGCGATCCCAGCCCAGCCCCGGCACTTTTCAGGAGAAGCTGTGCAGCCTTGCGGTTCAATAAAGTTTTTTGTAATGTCTCTTAAGGTTTAGCTGGGTCACGCGCGAATGAGAACAGGGACTAAGTTCGGACTTGCTGCTTTTGCCCTTGCTGCGGGTACCGCGGCACTGTGGTTTTACTTCGCTCGTCAGGTGAGCCTACCCGAAGATCGCACAGGTTTTGTTGTAGCATTTCTTGCAGCAGCTGCCCTTGGGGTTGCGGCATATTTCAAAGGCACAAGCTTGGTGGGTGCTGTGCCACCTGCAGCAGCCATTGTGATCAGCTCATTTCTAACTTTTACGATTGCGATGAGTGCTCAAAGCGTTGACGCCGAGCAAGCGATTGCAGTCGGTGACGTGATTCCAGGCTTTGCTGCCTTGGACGATGAGGGGGAGGTTTTCGATTCCAAAGCCCTTCACGGCCACTTGGTGTTGATCAAATTTTTCAGAGCTCACTGGTGACCCTACTGTGTCGGCGAGTTACGTCGGCTTGAGGAACTGCGTGCAGAGTTTGATCAGCGCAATGTGAGGGTGGTTACCGTCAGCACAGACGCGCCCGAAGATATTGCAGCAGAGCGGCATCTGCATGGATTACAGGCACGCATGCTATCCGATGTTCAATTGACCGTGACGGACGCTTTCGGACTGCGTAATACCGGCTTCCACGCTGCCCCCCCAGGCGACGCTCCCGTCGCCTTGCCGGTGCCTGCCACGCTTCTTGTTGACCGCGACGGTAAGGTTCTCTGGATGGATCTCTCTGAGAATTATCAGCGGCGATCCGATCCTTCGGTGGTCCTAGCCGCTATGCGAGCGCATTTCGACACGTAATTTACCTGTGTTCCTGCCTAAGATTGCGCTGCAGTGGGTGTAGCGCCATTTACTCCCTAGGATTACCCGTCGTGACCCTTACGGGCAGACCGTTTTAATTGTTGGGTTTTCCACATGAGTTTTAGCAACCGAAGCGGATTCGTTCGGATCTTCCGCCATAGGAGCCTACGCATGGCGGGTGTGCTGTCGTAGTTTCCTTCCCGCTGACCGTGTCCGCGGTGAATAGAAAGGCTGGGGACATCGACCACATCCAGCGGTAGGTCAATAGAAAAGCGCTCGGTTCGAGGAAGCAAACATTCCATCTCGTTGCAGGCCTGATAGCGTACCTCGAAGTCTATCGAGGCCGACGTTGTTGCCGGTGCCACAGCCTCGGTAGCGAGATCTCCTGCGGGGTAAAAGGGCACAACAATGGTTACCTCGTCGCTCCACACATTGAGGTTAACGTTCATTATTTCGTGATACAACGGCGTCGTGGGCGGGTATCTGGCCGGCAGGCATTGCAGATCTTTAGGGCCAATAATCGTGACTTGAGTGGCTGTCAGCCCCGTGGGCACCGGTTCACCATAAAGGTGTAGGCCATCTTTGAGGGCGAAACGAACCACCAGATTACGAATGATGCCCTGGCGCAAACTGCTGTTACCGCCACGAACGGCCGCTGTGATCGCAATACCCTCGTCACCCCCAGAAGTCTGGGGTGCCTCTTCTTCAATCTGTATATGACCCAGCGCAGCATCAATGAGAGCTTCTGGGCTCTCTCGCTTTTTATACGAGTCATGGAAGAACTTTGAAACTACCAGGCCGTCTTCATCGCAGACAAAGACGCCGGGGTAGGGAATGCCGTAAATGAACGCATCGTCTGGGGAGACCTGCGTATTCAAAATACCGTATTGCGCTATGACAGTAGAGTCTTGATCAGATAACAGGGGGTAGGTTATCCCCTGAGCTTCCGCAAACTCCCGAAGGGCTGTTGGATCATCATAAGACACTGCGTAGAGTTTGATACCGTTGGCTTCAAACTTGGCGTAAGCACTTCGCAACTCCCCGAGCTGCGTCCAGCAGGGGGGTCACCAGACGGCAGATCGATAAAAGACCAGCGCAGCTTTCGCGTTGCCGCGATCGTCATGGAAGCGAATCTGCCTGCCGAAGGCGTCGGGTAGTTCAAAATCGGGCAGGCGCTCTCCAATAGCAGGGCCCGTGCCTGCGCCTGCAGGCAGGCTTGCCCGCACGGGGTGACCAATCGGTGCCGGGGCGTCAAAACCCAAGTTATCTCTTTCCACGATGTTCTAGCCCACTGCAATGACTGACATGAGTTACGTTATAGACCCAATCAAGGCGAGGGAGAAGTACCTGAAGGTGATCGCGGTGACTTTTTTAGGGTTTCGCTGCCTTCAACATGGCGGCAGAGTCGTCGAAAGGTTGGAAAGCCACGTACTTGCCATCCTGAATTTTGATCATATGGATAGACTCGGTATCAAGACCTTCTGCGGTCATGTGTACGTGCACAAAAACCGTGTCACCTGACTCATAAAAGTTAATGGGTTCAACTTTGAATTCGGGCCACATCTTGCCAATGGGCGCAAAGATACCCGCCTCGACAGCAGCGGGCCCTATGTAGGTTCCGGTATAGGGTAAGCCCACTTGAATTGTCCAAATGGTGTCTTCTGCTTGCACGGCGCGCCACGCCTCCATATCTCCGGCATTAAAGGCATCGTAACCGGCTTTAGCCGTAGCAATATTTTCTGAGAATTCGCTGTCTTCGTGATGGCCCGCATAGGCCATGCTTGTGACCAGCAGCGATAAGGCGAGTGCAATGTATTTCATGGTTGATCCTCTTCGAAATATTAAAGCGCCGCGCTTTGCAGCACCGAAAAATAACCATAGGGTTTTAACAACCCTACCCATTGAATTCGTTCATTCAGAAACAGCGGCTGCTGGGTCGGCTGGTCACGCAGATGACCTACTTCAGTTAACGCGCACATTGTGGCCTTTGATCCGCTTCTTTGGCCAAACACACGTTACCAGGTCGAGCGTCGCTCTTCCCGAGCCATAAGCAGCAGTAGCAAGACAAAGGCTAAGTGCAAGGTAAAGTAACCAATGATAAACCGTAAGCCGTTGGGCTCATCTAAAACAACCACGAGCCTTGATGTCCCTGAAATTAAAAAATACGAGAGTAGTCCCGCATATGAGAGTAATAGGGCGTTCAGAGGCCTCCTGAGTAAAATGCAGATATACAAGACGACCAGCATCAAAAACCCAATAAAAAATCGGATTTGGTGAAGCCGATAGTCACCATAGTGTTGTGTCCATCCGAAGGATAAGAATCGGTCGAGTACATCGGCGCTGTACAGTGCTAGGTAGGTAGTGGTTGCTAGGGTTATGGCGAAAAGGCCGGCTTTGAACAGCCAAGTCTTACCGCTGATGGCCTCTTTGAAATTGGAAATGCTAAGAGCTTCAGGTTCGAGTAGCGCTGATAGCTCCTCTTTAGACAGAGTCTGCCGCGTGTCCAGCTTGTCTTCATTTAGCTTGTTCTCAGCCATGGTGGGATTCCCTGCTATAAGCCTCAACCGCCATATAGACAATGGCGACGAGGTAGACAGGACGCAAAATTTGCGTGGCTTTACCGGTCAATGACTCCGAAACAAAAAATATGTTGTCTAGCGCTAGATAGTCTTCGACGAATGCAACCCAGGAAATGAGCACGACAATTATTAAAATCTTGGCGACCGGTCTTTTTTTAAAACGGAAGAAAATGTAAAGACCGAGCAGACCGCCAGTGAACGCGGCCCGGTAATAGACAAGATCCTGAGCCATTTGATAGGCGTCGGCAGATGACGTTATTGCTTCGGCGCCCCCCATCTCGACCACCGTGAAGGTATGAAGGAAAACGCAGGCGCAAAACACACC
>ERZ887851.310-NODE-310-length-49124-cov-29.844647_pt1 | contig 49124 bp, 30 predicted proteins | sample MGYA00521100_ERZ887851 | MGnify/ENA primary metagenome ERZ887851 (study PRJEB32303, sample SAMEA104408602) | aquatic metagenome | biome: Brackish water; feature: Pelagic; material: water | place: Baltic Sea | collected 2014-06-06T16:11:00 | depth 11,444 m ... | reverse complement strand
CATAGCTACACCGGAGCGGCTCGGCGGTTCGAACGTCCCATGTCTTCCCGCAATCCACGCCACCGGGTCAAGGGCGAAGCCCTTGCTCATAGCTACACCGGAGCGGCTCGGCGGTTCGAACGTCCCATGTCTTCCCGCAATCTACGCCACCGGGTCAAGGGCGAAGCCCTTGTTAGCTTAGTTCTCGCAGCAGGTCATAGGCTGACCGCAATTCTGTTGTGATTTGAGCGGAAAGGCTAGCTTCAGACGTTTGGCTTCCGTCTGGCATAACGGGCCATGTGTATGTTTCGACCTCAAGGTGAGGCGCGTAGTCCAACAGTTTTACTCGGCGAAGTGCGGCCTTCAGATCTTTGCGAGTTGTCTGAAGTGGTCCCAGTTTGTCTGCGTACACGGGAACATGAAAGTGGACTCGCCAGGCTTCTGCCGACATAAATTCGTCCGGCGTGTGCTGTTGGATGTCTGCCGCAAGCAGGTCCAGCCGATTTACGACGGACTGATCTGCAAGTCGAGCATAAGTTTGATGCAGATAACGCGGTTCTACGTAGTTCAACAACGCTTCTCGCCCTGCCTTGTTGTTGGCCGGATCCAGCAACTCAATGGCGTTTGTGATGTGAATCTTGTTGATTCGCACACCAATATCTTCCAGCTGGTCGATTGATTGAGTGACTTCTTCAAACACCACGGCCTGATGGCAGACATCAAAGCAAATGCCAATGTATTCCTGAACGTTTGGCAGGCAGCTAAGTGCATCTGCCATTTCGAACAGCATTTTAAATTGGGGAACAACATCGTCGGGTATCGACGACATTTCGCACAGTGGTTCCGGTTCAACGGCAAGTCGGATTTTGCGTCCGGTCTTTTCGAAGAGATTTTTCAGGAATCCTGACATCTGAATCAGCTGGTGAAAGCAGGTCGCGTGAAATTCCGGACCGGATGGGTTCATGCGTCCGCCCAGCGGAACGGTGCTGATGCTGCCTTCCGCTCCTTCTGGAAGCAGTTGAGAAAGTATGTGGGCGCAGTCCTGAGTGTATGTCAGACGATCGCGTGTCGTCCAATCCGGTAGATAAACCTGTTCTTTCACACGGTCTGTGTGAAAGTCTCCATAAGGAAATGCGTTTAACGTATAGCAGTTCAAATCGTGCTGCCAAAGTGTTTGAGCCAGCTGATCCAATGCTGCTTCAGACTGTAGAACTTCAGTCGCCACGCTTCTGGCCAGCCATAGTCCGGCAGACATGGGGGCATCCAATTGCCTGCGAACTTCTGCCGTGTATTCCGTAATTCCATCGGTAACCTCCTGCAAGGTTCTTCCTGGATGCACGTTGGTGCAGTAGCTTAGCGGTAGTGTTGAAAACGTCATGAGATGTCTCTGTTGAAAACGGTTTTGAGGTTCCGCGGTTGCTTTGTCATCAAGCTAAGAGGCACGATCAAAGTTTTTATGAAGGTTCGCCGAATTCCAGTTCCAGTTTTGCCTTGATTTCGTCTCGAACTCGGCGAAATTCGTCCATGCGTTCTGCGTCTGTGCCAACGGCGTAGTGGGGATCGTCGAATGGCCATTGCCAGCGTTCAACGGCGGCTGGAAAGACGGGGCAGTTTTCGTCAGCCGTCGAACACACGCCAATGATGATATCCGGCATCTGTCCCACGGGAGGCAGGAACTCGTTGATGTGTTTGCTTGTTTGCTGCGAAATGTCGATCCCGCATTCTTTCATGGCTTCAACCGCCATTTCGTTGACGTAGCCTGCCGGATGAGCGCCAGCTGACAGCGATTCAAAGCGATCACCGAAATGTTCGCGAAGCAGGCCTTCAGCCATTTGGCTGCGGCATGAGTTACCAGTACACAGGAAAAGTATTCGTTTTCGAGAAGAATTCATTGCCAACGCCTGATTGAAAAATGTGTGTCCATAACCACAGGTTATGGAATTTACTCTCATTAGCAAAGCAGCCGCCGTAGATTTCATCCACAAGTGAAGATGATTAACGGCGTGTTAAGTTCTGCGGGTTTGCACAGTTTTTCTGCAGTTTCAGTCTGCGACTTTCAATTCCAATGCCGCGAATGCAATGGTTCTGCAGCGACACGCAGCAGACACGCGATGAACAGGAATAAGGATGTAACGATTTCTCTACCTTTCCCTCAATGACGGAATTGGCAGAGTTCCGGTGCGTACAATAAATTAGCGACACGGCGGAGTAAGCGATGAAACAAGCATGGATGCTTCTGGTTCTGATTTCCGGCTCTGGACTTCTGTCCGGCTGCCACTGCCTGCCCATTACAGAACGCTGCGCCGACCGGATTGATCACATCGCGGACAAAGAAGCGTGCATGGACTGCCACTATCGCCCGAATCTTGACGTGACTCGCTGGGGCATGTGGAACGGGCCTCGCTGTTGTCGAAATTGCAACTAACTAACAGTTGCGGGCCGAGAGTCTGGTGCCGATTCACGCAAGAGGTACTGGGCGCAGAAGGTTGTAAAAATGCGAAGGCGGCGTCCACGTTGAAAGCGGCAATTGTCGCCGATTCGTTTTGGCCGTTGTGTGCATTTCCCGGGATTCACGGTCGTCGACTCGACTTGAAGGCACAATCTGCAGGCAATAGTGGGGCGGCAGGAACTGCGTCTGGAAAACTTGCCTTGCGGTTTGAATTCACATGTTGTAGCGGTTATGACAATTCCGAAAAGTTGGTTGCGGAGTTCTGCAACATGCAGACTCCCAACGCAAATCAACCTGCGTGAATAGTGTTTTCGATGGGCGTCGAAAATACTCTAACGGCGATTGCAACAGGGGGCCGCTGGCAGTTGCACGCAGGTTGGGGGGTGATTGGAATCGACGAACGCAAGGGAGTTGCCGCCGTCATGGGAATCAAGATGAACCTATTCAAGCGTCGGCTTGTATGCGCTACTGTTGCGGCGCTATCGTTCGCTGTGCTGGAAGGCGTAAGCCTTGCTGTAGACACGCAGATCGAGGAACTTGCGCAACGTGCTGGCATCGCCGTAATTGGTGATGCTACGTCAGATCAGGCAGTGCTTGATTATACGAAGGCTCGGATTCCGTTCTCAAAGATGTCGCAGGTCGCTCAGAAAAGAGCGGGAATTATCCTGAGCGACGTTTCGCAGTTCCGGCGCATGCCCAGTCTTCAGTATGAGGTGGATACAAATATGTATCAATACCTTATCAACCATCCGGACGTGTCGGTTAGCACGTGGCGTGCGATGGGAATTTCTACTCTGAAGATGTGGCAAACAGACAGGTTTGAATACGAAGCTCAGGCGGCCGACGGTTCCGAAGGGATCGCCGACGTGCTGTGGCGGGACGAGAACCAATGTTTGTTCATCGTTGAGGGAAAATACAATAGCCCGATTCTTCCGGCATCTATTCAGGCGTCGGCATTGGTATGGCTGCAGTATCGTTTCGTGACTCGGAAAGACGGCAAGCAGGTTGTAAATCAACAGGTGGAAACGTTTGTCCATTTTCCGTCAGCAGCCATTGATACTCTTGCGAAGCTGGCTTCCCGAGTTACCAATACAATTCTTGACCGCAACGTCTTCGAAGTTTCGCTGTACGCAAGAATGATGTCTCAGGCAGTCGAAAGAGATCCCGACTGGATCGCTCAGCTGGCTTCGCAGTTGGACGGGGTGCCCCCGCAACGACGCAAGGAATTGATTCTGGTTGCGAACAGCAAAGGGCCGAATTTTGAAGCGATGAGTATGTCTGGTGTCAGCAATCAAGCGTCGCAGCCTGCTGGTTCGGGAGGCCCTGTGATTATCCGCCCCGACAATATGCCAATCGCAGCAGCAGGCAGCTCTTTAGTCAGCCAGAACGTGGGACGCTCAACAACGGTTATGATTTTGCCCCCCGGCACAGCTTCGGGAATGAGTCAGGCTGCGAAATCGAGTGTGCCTGTCAATTCGAAGAATACGCGATCGGCAGCGATCACTCAATCACTCCCAACTAAAGGTGCGGCTGCGACTGCGAACGTGGTTGCAAGGCCCGTTGCTGAATACAAATTTTACAGCCCAACATCGGCGTCTGACGGCGAGACAACTGATTCCGCCGCGTGCCCGCAGGCACCAACGATGCACGGGCCGACGCGTTCTGTTGTTGACGGATTGCTGCCAACCGGAACTCCAACCGCATTTTCTGAAGCACCAGGGGCAGATGTCAAACATCGAAAAGCGGCGGGCAGTGCTTCTGCTCATCCGCAGGTAGTAACGCTTCCTCAAGCATCGGAATTGAGGTTTGGCGATGGCAAAGCTTCATCAAGTAAGCGGGCTGCAAAGACTCAGGCAATTTCTGTCAGCTCAGCCGAAGAATCTGCCAGCATTGGCCAGTTGATTGCTGACTAGCTTTTCGGCAGGTTGGTCTGCTCGCCTTCAACGCAGATGGGACGGTGCGTCAGCACTACTGTTTTTCGTGTTTGCTGCTTGGCGGGGTCATGCAATTGATTCAATCGTTGCAACCTTCGAGCGATTGGGGACGACTGGACCTTTTCGGGAATTGGCTTCACGAACGACGCGGACTTCGTCGAAGTCGAAAGTGAGGCAATCCTTCGGCCAATATTGCCGAAGTGACTTCATACAAATTCTTCGCGAGTTGACATGCATCCTGACCGCAAGATCGGAATTGCAATGGGCATTCTACTCGTCGGCGTCGTAGCGGCTCTGTTTTTTCGAAATGAGCCACTGGTCGTCGACGATGGCCTTTCGCTGCGCCGTGAGAATGAACTAAATCAACGTCTGCAGGATCGTGATGTTACGATTTTCGCAAACGATTCGGCGGCAGACCAGCTTCCGTCTCCCACCGACCATCTGGATTGGTCGCAATCGGAAATGTTAACAGACCTTCAGGTGAAACAAGACGCTTCACCCACGCCCATTGGCTCTGCGTCCTCGCTCGCAGCTCGCCGAGCAATGGATGAAAACGGGAACGAACCACTGGAAAGGTTGGCATCGCGTACGGCAGACGAAAGCTCGTCAGATTTGCCGCCAACAGAATCTGAGGTGACGTATTCCACTGCTGGAGCCGCTCCATCTGACTCCTCAAGCAACCTTGCCAGCAATGCGGCTCCCCAACAGTTCACTGAATACACCGTGAAGTTTGGCGACACGCTTTCTGAAATTTCTGAGCGTTTTCTGGGGTCGCAGGGCCGCTACAGAGAAATCTATGATGCGAACAAAGATCGCATGTCCAGCCCTGACCAGCTGAAAGTTGGGAAAGCTATTCGTATTCCACGAGTTCTTCGTTAGCCACCTCTGCTTCCACGTTGTTTGCTGAAGCGGCTGTGGGGTATACAAAAGAACGCACCCCGACTTTTTCATTTAGGCAAGACAAAACCAGCAGCAATATGCGGGTCTACCTGCAAACGCTGCACGTGTACTAAAACCGGGGTTGACCCTCAACCAGAATGTCGTATCTTTGACCTGTTCAGTTGGCCGTACTTTTACGAGCCGACACCAGATCCTGCTAAGAGAGTGTAGACATGTCCTGATTATCCATCACGCCTGGTGGTGGAATGCAAACCTTCTGTATGGAAAGAGCTTCCGATGAGTGATCACTTTGACGCTTCACAGATTCAGTCTTTGGCGGATTGCAACGAGTTTCAATACCTGTTGCTGGGGGACCTGAGAGACCTGTTGGACGAAGCAAGGGATGAGTCCGATCGGAAGTGGCTGTTGGCGGTGCTGGATGTTCTGGTCGAACTGATGCCTCAGGAACGACAGCTGCACGAAAAATCCGGCGGCTATCTGTCGTGGATTTTGAACGACACCCCGCAACGCACAAATCTTGTGATGCACCTTCATCGGAAAAAGCTGCACCTGGATTATTCTTTGCGAAGCCTGCGTCACAGAATTCGGAAAGAAAATTCCTGGGTCGCCGTTGCCGATCAGCTTAGCTGCGAACTGCGAGACTGGATGAACCTGTTCACTGAAGTAAGTCGGCTTGAAGCGTCACTTGCCAGAAATTCAACGTTGTTCAAGTGAGTGGATGGCGTGTGAGCACGAAAGGCCGGTGTCTAAAATCCGGCTGGTGCCCCGTGCTTTCTGGGGTCGCTGCCACCCTGCACTGATGTGTGAGACGTGGCAGCGGCTTGAGCAGCGGCAAGGCTTTCGGAACGAACGACTTTGTGGCCACGATTTGCAAGCGATTCCGCAACCAGTTTGTGAAGTGAATTTTCTAAGCGTAGTTCGTTTGGAAACCACTGGTGATGAAATCTTGAAGAAGACACGGCCGTTTGGGCTGACATGTCGAAGACCATGCGATTTAAAACCGACTGAATGGTGGCTGAAATAATTCGCGGACCACCTGACGCTCCTGTTGCATAGATTGCTTTGCCATCCTGCACGATAATCGTTGGCGTCATACTGGACAGCGGTTTCTTCCCGGCAGCAATTGAGTTTGCTTGACTTTGCATCAGCCCGAATGCATTGGGTTCTCCCGAACGTGCGGCAAAGTCGTCAATCTGGTTGTTCAAAATAATGCCATACTCGGGCACAACGACAAAGCTTCCGAAGGTCAGGTTGATCGTTTCCGTGCAGGCCACTGCATTGCCTTTGGTGTCAATGACGGAAAAGTGACTGGTGCCCCCGTCTTCACCAGCGAAGAATCGACCATAACTGGCATCTGGCAAGGTTTTCTGCATGTTGATTCGGCTGGCAATCTGCTTTGCATAGTCAGCGCTGATGAGTCGCTGGATGGGGACGTCTGTGAAGTCTGTGTCTCCCAAATACTCAGCTCGATCAGCAAACGCGTGCTTCATGGCTTCCGTGACAACGTGCACGTAGTCGGCCGAATTGTGGCCGAGTTCTCGCAGGTTTTTGCCATTGCTTTCCTCCCAGAACTCCAGTGCCTGAATTGTCTGAATCAAAGCAACTCCACCACTTGACGCTGGCGGCATGGTAATCAGTTGTTTGCCGCGATATTCATCCAGCAATGGGACGCGAACCACGGGCGCTGTGCTTTTGAGATCTTCCAGCGTCAGCAGGCCACCCAGCTTCTGCGACGCTGCGGTAATGGCGAGTGCCACCTTGCCTTCATAAAACCCCGCTGCACCAAATTCGGCAATCTTCAACAGAGCGGGAAGTTGAGGCGAATAGAATCGGTCGCCTGACTTCCATGGCACACCGTCGTTCAAGTACTGCTTCTTTAACAGCGCGTAATCGACGGAGTAGTTCGCATAGGTTTTGAATTTTGCTAACGTCGATTCTTGAATGCTGATGTCGTGTTCATCAATGGCGACTCCATTTTTTGCCAAATCAATGGCTGGCTGAAGCAACGTGCTTAACGGCAGAGTTCCGTATTTTTGGGCGGCGTAACATAGTCCGGCAACGGTGCCAGGTATGGCGTTGGCTTTGCCACCGCGAACGCTCGCAGATTCTCGCACGTCATTGGAGCCAAGGTGTTTAAACATCTCGCGACTGGCCGCAGCTGGCGCGCGTTCGCGATAATCCAAAGCCACGGATGTCTGTCTTTCGGCATCCCAAATCACCATAAATCCGCCACCGCCGATGCCGCAACTGGCCGGACGCACCACGGAAAGAGCAAACGAAGTGGCGACAGCCGCATCAACCACGTTGCCTCCACGACGCAGCATTTCTGCTCCGGCTTCGCTGGCTGCGGGATGATCTGCCGCCACAACGCCGTGAGCGAACGAAGGCTGCTGATGTTGTGCAATGACGGTCGTTGAGGGCAACGTTATCAGCATCATCGCCAATGCCGTGAATCGACGAACGATGCGTGCGGGGTGAGTCCAACCAGGAACGTTGCGAAACGAGCCCGAAAGTGTTGAGCGTGAAGTGAGCTCGGTACGTTTGCGGCAGCTATTGGCGATGATCATCGTTCCTCCAAAACCAGCAGGCTGCGAATTTCAGCCGCGATGAAAATCGACCCTGTAACGCAAATGATTCCGTCGCTGCCGGATAATTTCTGAGCCAGACTTAGTGCGGATTCCGGGCCCGACGCAATGTGAACGGTGTCCGGGTGTCTGTCTTCAGAAGCAATGCGTTTCAACATGCGTTGAAGTTTGTTTGCGGAAATCGCTCGCGGGTTCGTTTGAAATTCTGTCAGCACGATCTGGTCGAACAGCGGGGCCAGTTGAACCAGCATTCCCGCAGCATCTTTGTCTGCGCTGCTGGCAAAGATCAGCACACTGTTGCGTTGAGATTCAGGCCAGTTTTGGAAGGTGTCGCAGAATGCTTTCACTGCGTCCGGGTTGTGAGCTGCATCCAGGACAACAGTGGGGGGGCCTGCAATGCGTTCAAAACGCAGTGGCCAGTTCACATCTGCGATTCCGGCGCGAATCGGTGTCGGCGTGATAACCGACAGGTCTACGGGGAAATCTGAATTTGTGCTGGTTAAAGTTGCCAGCGAATCGGCGGCGGCAACTGCTAAAGCCGCGTTTCTTAATTGGTGTTCGCCCATCAAAGGCAGGCTCAGATTCTGGTGATCTCGCCACGGAGTCTTGACGCTGAATTGCTGCAAATCGCTATTGGAAGATGGATCCCGATTCAACTGAATTTCAGTCTCTCCAACGAACAGCGGGCATTTCAGCAGCTTCGCTTTGTCGCTGATCACTCTCAAGACTTCCGGCTGCAAAGCCCACGTCAAAACGGGCACATTGGGTTTGATAATTCCGGCTTTCTCCGCAGCGATTTTCTCTAACGTGTCGCCCAGAATGTGAGTGTGGTCAAGACCGATTGTCGTAATTACGGTCACCAGCGGCTGACAAACGTTTGTACAATCCAGTCGCCCGCCGAGTCCGGTCTCCAGAACAACAAGTTCAGCTTTTTGTTGATCGAAGTACATCCAGGCCAGCAAGGTGGCAACTTCAAAATACGTCAGGCTTTCGGCGGTGAATTCGGAGTTCGAGGCAGACAGTCGATTGTTGAGTTCACGAACAAGATCTGTCAGCTCAAGCTGTGACGGCATTCGTCCGTTGACTCGCATTCGTTCTTCAAACAAGTGTATGTGCGGCGAAGTAAACAGACCGCAACGGATTCCCGATTTGCGTAGAATCGAATCCAGCATGGCCGAGGTCGAGCCTTTGCCCTTTGTGCCGGCAATATGCGCGGCCGGGATCCGCTTTTGAGGCGAATCAATAAGCGTCAGCAGGCGTTCGATGCGTTCCAGGCGAAAGTGGCCCGAAGACGTGCGTGGGCGAATTCGCTCATAATTGATGCGATCGAATATCCACTGAGCGGCATCGCTGTAATCTGCGATTTGCTGAGGCAGTTGTTTGTCCATGAAACGTGGCCGCATCCGGGCGACTCAGACGATGCGTGTTCTTGAAACTTGTCAGATACACGCATCACTGATGAAAAGAGGTGCGATCATGGACGATTGTAGATTCGGAAAAGGGGGCCGGGGTTGAGGTGAGGTACGAGCGAAACTTCGGGGTTTCCTTCGCAAGCTCAGTCCAACCCCGGCCACCCATGATCCGAAAACTAAATTCGGTGAACGCACCTGATGGAAAGACAAAGTCCTAAGCTGACTTCGCCAGGGGCGCATGATATTCGATCCGTTTGTCGCGTTGAAGTCATTCGGTGAAACAATCCAGGAGTGTTGGACTGGCTGCCCAGCGACCTTGAATTTTGGCCGAATGCCAATTTAGCTGGCGTCTTCGTGAGCGTCTTCGTAACGAAACTCCAGCGGCGTCGACGCAGTGGCGGGTGCGACTCGAAAGCCCACTTTTCCGTCCATCACGTCCAGTAACAGTTGCCCGCAGACTTCCTGCCGCCAGCCGTCAAGAATTCGCGGCTTGCTGGTATCACAGTCGCCAAACCGATGATGTCTCACCAGTTCAGTAAGATCTTTGTTGTTGGCGACAAGGGTTTGCGAGATGTCCAGTTCTGCACAGCGGTTTGACAGTGACAATGACAGAAGCTTGGAAATGACCTGTTCGTCGGAAGATGATTCCTGACGACGGCTGCGAGTTTTTTGTGGAAGGTCTTTATCGGGAATCGCCATCGCTTCTGAAATCACGTTGACTATGTCGTCCAGCCGTCGCTTGTACTCCGGACGGTTAAGATCTCGAGTCGCGAGCGCCTGCGTAACGGTCTGCGGCTTTCGCTTTGCCAGATCAATCACCAGGTCATCGCGTAGAATTCGTCGCACAGGGCGATTGCGAAACGCGGCTTCTTCTTCTCGCCAGGTGGCCACTTTCTGCAGCACGGCAAGTTCGCGGCGTGTGAGTTTATGAGTTCCTGACAACCGATGCCACGGCGCCATCGTGTCGTCTGCGACGATGTCGTCAATCATCCGCTGGATTTCTGATTCCACCCAGTCAAGGCGACCATGCTTTTTCAGCCACGTTGTTTGTTTCCGCCAGATTTCCAGGACGTAATCGACGTCTTCCAGAGCGTACTTCAATTGATCGTTGGATAGCGGACGCCGCAACCAGTCTGTGCGCGTTTGACTGCTGTCGACATGCTGATTCAAAACCCGCTGCACAATTGCGGCATAGGAAAGTGGATAGCTGCGACCTCGAAACCCTTCGGCCAGCTGAATGTCGTACAGCTTCCGAGGTGGCTTGCCGATCATGTGCAGGCAAAATCGAATTTCTGCCTGCCCGCCGTGGACAATCACTGTTGTCTGATCGTCAGACATTATGTCCCACCACATTGACAGGTCACTCACTGCCAATGGGTCGACAGCGACGGATCGTTCGTCGGTGGCAAACTGCAGCAATCCCAGTTCAGGGCGGTAAGTGCTTTCAGACACAAATTCCGTGTCGAACGCTACTACACCCGCTTCGCGAATGTGGTCGCACAGCTCAGCGAAGTCTTCGTGATTGGAAATCAAGGTTAGTTGCATTACGGAAGGCGTCGGAAGTCGCAAACCCAGAACGGGACTGGAGATAGAAAAAAATCTGCTCTTGATGCACGATTGTTATTGGCCTGCACATGTTTTCGCAAGACTTCACACCCCATAGAAGCCTCGTTAATTGCGAATAAGGTCGATTGAACCGTCTATTCGCACCCTCGAACACGGCTAAGGGTGATCGTCTGAGCTCCAAAGCCTCCAGAATCGCTATAGTCGTTGCAACCCGTCGAGATTCAGTAGTTCGTATCTTTTGCCAAACAACCATTTGACGTCCGAGTATTGCGACCTATGTTTCCGGAGTTAAGGGATTCAGCCGCTGCCGCTGACCCCGCAACCGGCTGTCGCAGAAGGCGATCGCAACCAAAAATACAACGAGAAATAGCAGCACGTTAAGGAAAGCTGGGAGCTTTGAGGGGACCTTATCGTGCTGCTTTTTTATGCGCCGGTCTTGGTCCAAATGCTGGTGTTTCTGGCTTCGACTGACAGGTAATGTGGTGGGTGTGTTGGAGATAAGTTTCGTTTCCAGCTATCCACATTTGAGCGGAAAATTCGATCCAGGCAACGCAGCTTGGGCGTGGCCAACCACAAGAATGCGGAGCAACGGCGGCAGTTTGCGATTTTGGGTTTCGTCAATGCAGGTTTCAGCTTTCACGTTGTCCTGCCAATACCCTAACTCGCACTGGCGAAGTGCCTCGTGATTCGGCAACTAATAGGGCGAGCTCGTTCTTGCGGTCTGTCGCGTACTTGCTATTTGAGATGGCGGCAATCTCAGCAAAGTCGCGATATTGACCACGAACTGTTCCAGGATTCGCTCGAAGGTGGCGAACATTCGAATTCTCAGTTTTACGTGAGTCACTTGCGGACTATGGGAGATTGACGAGCTGCAAAGTCTGGTCGCATTCGTTTGCTGGCCTGACTTTTGCTGCGGAGCATCAGCAAAAGTGTTGGTGACCGGCGTTTGGTGGCTGCAACGTTCGGATGTTCAACCCAAGCGAATTTGTTGGCGGCATGGATTCAGAAAAATGTGAACCCTAAATCTGTGCTATCAGCGCTAAATGGTCGATGCTGTCGGAATGACGGGACATTACAATCTGCTGTTCGTAGACCACTAAAACTGAACTCTGCTGGAATCTTTTGGAAGACCTCGACTTGTGTCCAAACTCTACTGCTTAGCCTGCAATGAAGTTTTTTCTTCAAGCACAAACGAGTGTCCTCGGTGCCGCATGCCGTCGCAGCATTCGTCTGATGTTTCGTTGGACACCGTTGTTGTGCCTCTTGATGCGGAACCGACCGCATCAACGCATATTGAACTGGACGAAATCCTGCTGGACGGGCAGATCGTGGACATCTACCACTGCCAGAACGTGCTTGGGCGGGGCGGAATGGGTGTTGTTTATCTGGCGCGCAATCAGCTGCTGCACCGGCAATGCGCGTTGAAGGTCCTTTCGCCTCGCCGAGTTTCTCGCAGCATCGATTATGTCGAACGGTTTGAAAACGAAGGCCGTGCGGCTGCGGCACTGGTGCATTCAAATATTGTGACAACTCATGCCATTGGCAAAGCGGGCAATCACCATTTTCTGGAGATGGAATTTGTACCGGGCCAGTCATTGCAACGGGAAATTGATACCAACGGCCCCATCGGGCCATTGCGGGCAACTCAGATGGCGGTCGGAATCGCCGATGGACTGGCGGCCGCGCATCGAATCGGAATTGTGCATCGCGATCTGAAACCGGACAACGTTTTGGTCACACCAGCGGGCTATCCCAAAATTGCAGACTTTGGTTTAGCCAAAGAGATTCATTCGAAAAACCACGCCAAGCTGGCTGGCACCCCGCACTTTATGGCGCCCGAACTTCTGGAAGGTGCGGATGCATCGACCGCCAGCGATGTGTTCGCATTGGGAGTTTGTTATTACCTGATGCTGACCGGCGTTCATCCGTTTGAAGGCAGTACGATGAACGCTTTGATGTCGTCGATTCTTACGGGAGAATACAAAAGTGTTCGTCGTCATCAGCCGGAAATTCCGCTGGAGATTGCAGAGTGCGTCAGCCTTATGCTGGCACGAGACCCAGCGATGCGTCCTCGCGATGGCGCAGGTATTTCTCAGTTGCTGCAAGCTGTGCTTGGTTCAACGCGAGATCTGGACACGCTGGTTTATGAAGCGTTTAGCAACGTGCCCAGCATTACCTGGAAGTCTGAACAAAAGACGGTGCACGTTACGATTTCGTTTCCCAACGGACGAAGTCAGGTGGTTTACCTGGAAAACAGCGAACACCGCGCAGGCGATCGATTGCTGAATATCTACAGCGTGTGCTGCGATTCTCGTCCGGACTTTTACGAAAACGCATTACGACTGAACGCCGTTGTTTTGCATGGCGGCCTTTCTATTAAAGATATTGATGGCCGCCCCTGTTTTGTGATGGTGGATACTTATCCGCGCGCCACCGTGAGTGCTGAAGAGATCCGACGCAGTGTCGTTGAGATCGGTGCTCGAGCGGACGAAATTGAGAACCTGCTGACCGGAAACGACATCAACTGAATCAACTGATTTGCAAGGGCACACGGTTGATTAAGGTTTGCCGGTTCGTGTTGGAATCAGGCCCCCCCCAAAAAAAATTCTCGTTGTTGTTGCCTGTAGGCGTTTGCGTCTATGGATGATTGTGGATTTGGGTAGTGTGGATTTGGGTAGTGTGGCTGGTGTTGTAGCGACGTGCGCAAGAGACACCTTGGTTTCCTTCGCAAGCTCAGTCCAGCCACGGCCACCCAGATCGGAATACCGAATTCGGCCATCGCGTCCCTTGGGCGGCCTGGAAACGTGTTGGATTGAATTATGGGCGGCTAAGCGCACACAATACGGTTTCTGCCATGTAGATCCGCTTATTGAATATCCCGCCGCTCATGAAATATGTCTTCCCTGCTTTACTGACGGTTGTCGCTCTGCGCTGTTTTGTGGCGACACCTCTTCTTCGTGCTGACGAACAAGTTGAATCGGCAACGCCACCGCCAACAGAACAGCAGCTTCGGTTTGTGACGGAAAAGGTTCTTCCGTTATTGGAAGCACGATGTTTTGAATGCCACAAGGCGTCTGCTGAACCGAAGGGAAGTCTTGTTCTGTCCAGCCGCAAAGCCATGCTGATTGGTGGTGACAGCGGGCCAGTGCTGGTTCCTGGAAAGCCCGAACAGAGCATCTTGATGGAAGCCGTTCGATACGAAAGTTTCGAAATGCCGCCACGATCAAGAATGCCAGACGCGGAAGTGGCAATCCTGGAAAAGTGGATCGCAGAAGGCGCTCATTGGCCGGAAGGCATGGATGCGGCTGCTGTTGAGGTTGCCGAATTTCCTCTGGAACAACGCCGTCAGTCGCATTGGGCGTGGCAACCGATTCGCGTTGGCAAAGCTCCGATTGTTGAAGGCGTTGATTGGCAACGGAACCCCATTGACGCGTTTGTAAAACATCGTCTGGAATCAGCCGGTCTTCAGCCAGCCGCCGAAGCAGATCGTTACACGCTTATTCGTCGAATGTACTTCGATTTGATTGGCTTGCCGCCGACGGTTCAGGAGGTTGAATCGTTTGTCGGCGATGCTGCCACGACTGAAGACGCGATGGCGAAAGTTGTGGATCGGTTGCTGGCATCAACGCACTTTGGAGAACGTTGGGGGCGACATTGGCTGGACCTTGTTCGTTACGCTGACACGCTGGGGCATGAGTTCGACTATCCTCTGCACAACGCGTGGCAATACAGAGACTACGTGATTCGCGCCATTAATTCAGACGTTCCGTATGATGATTTTGTGAAAGAACATATCGCCGGCGACTTACTGGCATCGTCCCGGCTGCATCCGACGGAAGCTTTCAACGAATCAATAATCGGAACGGGGTTCTGGTTTCTTAGCGAAGATAAACACGCTCCCGTTGATGTGCGAGCTGAAGAAGCTGGAAAAATTGACAACCAGATCGATGTGTTTTCGAAGACATTTCTGGGGATGACAGTCGCGTGTGCTCGTTGTCACGATCATAAATTCGACGCGATTTCGACAAAGGATTACTACGCTCTGGCCGGGTTTCTTCAGAGTTCCAGGCGGCAAACGGCGTGGCTGGATCGCAATCAGCAAATCGAACACCGTGTTGATGAGTTAACGGGCATTCGTGAAGAGGCTCAGAAACTGGCTGCGAGTTATCGCATCACAGACGAATCTGCCGGGCAGATTCGCAACTATGCTTTGGCCGCACTGACGGCGCTGCGAGCAGAGCCGCTGGAAAAAGATAAAACGTCGTCCGCAGATGTTATCTTTGAAGACTTCGAAAGTGAGACGCTGGCGAACTGGGAAATCAGCGGCCAGGCATTCGGAACGGGAACAGCCACGGGGAATTTTCCGGGACAAGGAGAGCTGACCGGACGGGTGGGAAGCCGTCTGGTGAATTCATGGAACCTCAGCGATGCGCTGAAAGGCAAGTTGCGTTCAGCGGAATTTACCATTCAAAAGCCCTGCATTCGTTTTCTGATTGGCGGAGGCAATCATCCCTACGAAACGTGCGTCAACCTGGTTGTTGATGGTAAGACCGTGCGAACGGCGACTGGGCAAAACAACGAAGCATTGGTGTCAACCACTTGGGATGTCGCCGAGTTTGTGGGCAAAGCGGCGCGAATTGAAATTGTTGATGAACATTCCGGCGGCTGGGGACATGTGAATGTCGATCATATCGTGTTCTGCAGTCAACCGGACGTTCCGGCAACTCGCCGCGATATCAACGTTGTTGCCGACGAATACGGTTGCCGTACCGATGTTTTGACAGCGTGGGTGCGTGCCTTAAGTGACAAGGCTGCAGTTTCTTCCGATAGCCTGTTGTCGTTGTTGGCAACTCGCGCACAGGCTGATCTGAAAACAACGACTGCTGAAACGTTTAACCGTTGGAAGGCATCCGTTGCCAATCACGATATTACAGAAACGAACACAACTGTGTTTGCGAAGTTAAGCGGAAAGATTCCCGACGACTGGTTTCATAGTGGAGCGGCATTTTCCAACCAGTCCGTGTCTGACCCCGATACAGGTTTCGGGCTGGAATGGCGCGGTGCTGGAATAGCGGCAAACCTGCTGGATGGAGTCAGTTCTGCAACGTTGTCAAAGCAGCTGAAAGGCACACTGGCAAGTCCAACGTTTGAGTTGTCGCACCCGCAGATTCTGATTCGCGTCGCTGGCGAGAAGACTCGCGTCAGACTGGTGATTGACGGCTATGTGATGAACGAATTCAGCGAGTTGCTGTTTGGTGGTGCCAGGCAGGCAATCGATACAAACGGCGAAGATCAGTGGATTCGACTTGCGGGAGACATTCATCGATATATGGGTCATCGTGCTCATCTGGAATTTCTGGACGAAGGCGACGGTTGGTTTTGTGTAAAGGAAATTCGATTCGCGAACGTCGCTGGAGCTGCTCCGCCTGAACAGTCAGCCAGTGACTTGAATTTGGCAATCGTCAGACAGGCTGGTGAAGACTCAAATGCGGCGGGTTCACTTAGCACAGACGAACAACTTGTCGATGCCTGGTTGAATTCTGTTGTGGGTTCTTCGTCTCAGGCAGCCGCTGTGTTGCTGGCTCAGTCCCTGCTTCCCGAATCTCGATCTGACGAATGGCAGGCAGTTGTCGAGCGTTGGACGCAAAGGTCTGATGGAATACCGGCACCGATTCCAGTGATTGCCATGATGGATGGCACTGCTGAAAACGAACGAGTGTTCATTCGGGGCAATCATCGTAACCTCGGCGAAGTTGCCGAACGAAATATATTGACGGCGCTGCAACTGGGTGACGGTAAAAACGCAACTCTCCCGGCAACAGGTAGCGGGCGGCTTGAATTGGCCGAACAGCTTTTGCATGACGATAATCCGTTGCTACCGCGAGTTGCCGTTAATCGAATTTGGCACCATTTGTTCGGTCGAGGAATTGTGGAATCGACGGATAACTTTGGAGTATTGGGAAAGACCCCCACTCACCCAGATCTGCTGGACTATCTTGCTGAAAAGTTTCGCAACGACGGCTGGTCTGTGAAGAAAATGATCCGGGCAATCATGTTGTCAAGATCGTATCGTGCCAGTAGCGAACATTCTGAAGCTGGCGATCTAAAGGATCCGAGCAACGAGCTTCTTCACAGAGCAAACATTCGTCGACTTCAGGGGGAAGCTGTTCGCGATGCGATTTTGACTGTTTCGGGATCACTAAGTGAGCAACAGTTTGGCCCAGCCGTACCCGTGCATTTGACTGGTTTCATGCAGGGCCGAGGTCGTCCGGGGGCAGATGGTCCGTTGGATGGAAACGGTCGTCGCAGCATTTACATTTCTGTTAACCGAAACTTTCTTTCGCCGTTCATGCAGGCCTTTGACGTTCCTCCTCCGGTGACAACCATCGGAAATCGCACGACTTCGAACGTTCCTGCTCAAGCGTTGATTATGCTGAACAACGAATTCGTGAATCAGCAGGCAAATCGCTGGGCGACGAAACTGCTGAAGTCGGGTGGTACCACGGAATCTGTGCTTTCACAGGCCTGGTTTCAACTGATGAACCGCCCTGCTTCGCAACGGGAAATTGACATGCTGTTAAGTTTTGTTGCGGAAGGCTCAACTGGTCAAAACTTGCCGCTGACGGTCGACAATCTGACCGAAGTCTGCCACGCGTTGCTGAATGCCAAGCAGTTTCTGTTTGTTGATTAGCTGAAACTCTTCGGGCGTATGTTGTTGTTCCTTGCTTGGCATGGATATTTGCAGGTTGGTTGAAGCAATCGTACAATAGCGTTTCAGGATGAGTTTCTGTTCGTAATGTCGTTAGCAGCGAAGCATTCATTTGGGCGACCAATCGGGGTTTAATCGTCCGATTGGTCAGTTGCAGGATGTGTCGCGCGGCAATAAGAAATCAGCACCGGACCGCGGCTTGGGGACGATCAGGGATGTTTGGCCATGTATGAATTGATTCGAGCTTCAGCGGGCAGTGGCAAGACGTTTCGGCTGTCCGGGCACTTTCTGCAGCAGTTGTTTTTGGGACAACCGCCGGAAGCCATTCTGGCCACTACGTTTACTCGGAAAGCGGCCGGTGAAATTCTGGGCAGAGTTCTGTTGCGATTGGCAAACGCCGCCGAAGACGCAGCAGAGTGCAAACGGTTGGCTGAATTCATGAGTCCTGCTCCTGTTTCGCAGGAACTGGCGAAGACGTTACTGGCCGACGTGACGGCTCAACTGCATCGAATGCGAGTTTGCACGCTGGACAGTTTTTTTCAGCAACTTGCTCGCAGCCTCACTTTGGAACTGGGGTTGCCGCCAGGCTGGAAGATTATTGATGAGCATTCGGCTCGCAAACTGCGGCAGCAGGCGATAGATGCGGTGTTGTCGCAGCAGATGCCGAAGGATGCTCAACGCCTGATGCAAATGCTGGCCAACGGAAAAAGCAAACGCAGTGTTCGAGACCTGATTGACGACACGGTTCAGGACTTTCACGAACTGTATCTGCTGACAACCGCTGAAGCATGGCAGAAAATCCCGAAGCTTAATCGGCTGACTCGAAAAGAACAGGACTTCGCTTTGCGCGAAGTGTCTGCCGAAACAACGTACGGCGACCAGCGGTTGGTGAAAGCTGTTCGAACGGATCTGGATCGGTTTCACGCCGGACAGTGGGATAAGTTTATTGACACGGGAGTTGCCAAAAAGGTCTTCACGGGCGATCACAAATTTTATGGTAAGGAGATTTCGGAGGGACTGGTTGAAGCGTACTCACGGCTGATTGAACATGCCAAAGCCGAGCTTCTGGACACCGTTTCAAAGCAAACGATGGCTACGTATGACCTGATCGATCGCTTCGATCGCGAGTACGCTCGTTTGCGTTCAGAACAGGGATGGATGGGGTTTAATGACGTAACTCGCATTCTGGCTCGATCGCAAAACGCCGCCAGTGGCGCGCGGATGAATTTTCGGATGGACAGTTCGTTGCAGCACCTGTTGCTGGACGAATTTCAGGACACCTCACCCGACCAGTGGCATGTTCTTCGCCGACTGGCGTTGAATATCGCTCAGCACCCCGACGGAACCAGTTTCTTTTGTGTGGGTGACCCCAAACAGGCCATTTACGGCTGGCGTGGTGGTGTGGCGGAGATTCTGGATGCTGTGGAAAAAACGATGCCGAATATTCAGGCGACGTCGCTGGATCAAAGTCGGCGATCGTCTGTTGGTGTGATTGAAACGGTGAATCGAGTTTTCAACCATCTTAGCAAGCATGATAACCTCAGCGAATACGGCCCCGCCTGCTTCAACTGGCAACAGGGCTTTCCAACTCATTCAACCGTCCATGATAAGTTACCAGGGTTTGCTCAATTAAAGACTTCGTCAGAACTGGAAGGCGAATCGGCGGAAGAGCGCCGTGTGCCCTATTATCGCTGGGTGGCGGAGCAGATTCAGCAGTTGCATCAGCAGTGTCCTGGTGCGGAAATCGGCGTGCTGACGCGGAAGAATCACACGGTTGCCAGGTTGGTTCACGAACTGCGACTGTTGGGTGTGCCTGCCAGCGAAGAAGGCGGTACTGCACCGACGGATAGTCCCGCTGTTCTGGCTGTGCTTTCGCTGCTGCATTTGGCCAGTCATCCAGGATGCGAGATTTCTCGTTTTCATGTGGCGAATTCGCCATTGGCCGGACTGGTTGAATTAACGACATGGAAGGATAACGTGGCCGCCTGCAGGGCGGCTGCAGAAATCAGGACTCGGCTGATGGACGACGGCTACGGCAGAACTCTGCAGTGGCTGTCGGAATCCGTTCGCCCACAATGCAGTCAACGCGACTTGCTGCGTCTGCAGCAGATTGTCGCTGAAGGTTGGAAGTTTGATGATTCGCCATCGCTAAACCCGTCGGAATTTGTGCAGCTGTTAGAAAACAGTCGGCTGAATAAGTCAGAAACCGCCGCGATTCGTGTAATGACGGTGCACCAGAGCAAAGGGCTTGAATTTGAAATCGTCGTGTTGCCTGAACTGGACGGTCGCTTGTTTAAGACGCCTAACGCGGCTGCCGGAATGCCAGCTCCGGGGGAATCTCCCGATCAGGTTTGCATCTGGCGAAACCGTGCCATTCGCAGTCTGTTGCCAGCATCACTGCAGGCTGCTTTTGAGCAAACGGTGTCGCGTGACGTTTCGGAAGCACTGTGTTTGCTATACGTCGCTTTGACTCGTGCTGTGCATGCTTTGCATATGTTTATTCCGCCAATTACTTCTCAGAAACCGCCGGCGACGTTTGCAGGAGTCTTGTTGGCGTCACTGGTTGACGACCATGTGGCTCCTGCAGACCAGGTGATTTATGAAGCGGGTGATCCCGATTGGTTTCTGCAACAGCCGCACACAACCGTAAAGCCGACGGTACAACAAGGGGCCGCGCGACGGCGCAGACTTCCCGTGATTCAGTTTGCTGCTCAGCGAGAACGCCAGCGTGGGCTTCGCCGCGAAGCTCCGTCGCGTCATGACGAAACTCGGTTGTATCTTCCGACGGAAGACCGGAAGTCGGCTCGCGTTCAGGCCGAGATTGATCCACGAACGAAAGGCACGCTGATTCATGCGTGGTTTGAACAGATCGAATGGCTGGCAGACGATAACGTGCCATTGCCTTCGGAACAGCGGTTAGTGGACTGCGTCAGAAATATGTTTGTTCCGGAACGAATTTTAAAGCCGCTGTTGGCCGAGTTCTTCGCAATGCTGCAGACGAAGTCTGCAGTTGAGTCACTGTCGATGAATGGCGTTGCTGTCTTGCCTCAGTTCAGTTCCTATGCGGATGATATCAAACGCGGCAGCGCGGTATTTCGCGTCGAACAGGAACGTCAGTTTGTTCTGAAACGTGACGGAGCGATTGTTCAAGGCACGATCGATCGACTTGTTTTGCTGCAGCTTGGAGGAAAGCCGGTTGCTGCGGAAATTCTGGACTTCAAGACGGACCGGCTATTCGGCGATCGAACGGAATGGATCGCCGAGAAGGTCAGCCACTATGGTGCTCAACTGGCGGAATACCGCAGAGCCGTGGCGAATTGTTTTGGCGTGGCTTCGGAAAATATCTCCACGCGGCTTCTGCTTTTGGAAGCAGATGCAGTGGTGGCTACGCAGTAGTGGCTACGTTGTAGTGGCAACGTCGGCGGACTGTCATGTGTACGACGTTCTTAGCCAATTCAGCCGACGGGGCTTCTTTCACTTGATGTGGCGAAAGCCCCGTTCAACGCAAACGAAACAGCTGCTGTGGGATTACAGGTTCTTCAGTTCGACGGCAGCCGTCTTAATTCGAGCTTCTGCTGAGTCGGTGATTCCTGACAACAGCGGCAAGTGTGGCCCGGTGTCTGCGATACCACTTAGAGTAACAGCTTCGTGCAGTACGCGAATGGGGTTGATTTCGTTGCGAAGGTCTTCCAATGGAAGGAATTGCTGACGAATGTCTTCTGCCAGGTCGTAGTCTTTGGCGTTGATGGCGGCCAGCATTTTCTGAGACAATGCCGGGTTGACGCACACGCAGCCGGACGTGAAACCGCTGCAGCCGAACTTTGTCAGGTGTATTAGAGCTGGTTGTTCGCCGATGCCGCTGCAAAGTTTTTTCGGGTCGACTTTGTCTACCAAACGATCCAGAAACGGATCATCTGCAGGATCGTCTCGAACGATGGCATACTTGATGAACGAAACCAGGCCATCGTTAACAAGTTCGGCAGCGCCTTCGGGGCTGATATAGCCTTCTTCTTTGATGTACAAAACGGCTGGCCGGTCAAGTGCTTCAACAAAGTGTCGGAAGCCAGTCATCAATCCGGCTTCCGTCATAACGGCTTTGGTTGGCAAAACCATAACGGTTGGAAAATCATAGTTTTTCAACACATCGGCCTGATCCATCATCGTGCCATAGGCTGGACCGACGGATGGAATCACTAATGTGTCTTCTGCAGCCGCTTCAACCAGTACATCCAGCAGGTGGCCGAATTCGCTGGGGCGAATGTGATAAAGATTTGCGTTGCCACCGTAAAGCAGCATTGATACGCCACCATCTTCAATGTGGCGAATAATCTTTTTATTGTTGTCGGGGCAGATCGCTAACTTCGAATTGCGAGCCAGTGGTGGGACCGCAAGAACTGATTTTGAAAACTGAGCTGATGTGACGGGAGTAGTCTGCATAGGGATTTCTTGTACTTGATTTTAACCCAGCAAGGGCTTCGCCCTTGACCCGGTGGCGTGGTTGGCTGGAAGACGTAGGACGTTCGAACCGCCGAGACGCTCCGTTGTCGCTACGACCAACATGCGCGCACGTTGCACGCATCATTTTAAGTAAAACTCTAACGAGGCTGTGCCTCAGACCATTCGAGCGACCGCTCGGAAACGCTCCGTTGTCGCTCTGAAAACTTGACTCAATGTGAACATGTCCGCCGCAATAAGTAGTCTAAGTTGCTGAGCACCGTTTGTCTGGCATGAATCTCAGGGCTTTGCTGATTCTGGTGGTTCGGTTTCGAAGTCCGTCCATTTCATGTTTGAATCCATCGGCTCGATTCGCAGAACGACTCGACCATTCTGGAACACTCGAACGGTTCCGGTTGATTCAGAAACCGCGATGGAAATCGCATCCGTTGCTTTGGAAATTTCAGCCGCCGCCCAGTGACGTGAACCGAGTCCTTTGGAAAGCACGATGTCGTCTGCGGACGCTCGCAGGTGTCGACCAGCCGCCTGAACCACGCCGTCCGCAGATATCACGAACGCTCCGTCAATTTGAGCCAGTTCTTTCATGCTTTCACGAACGCGAGGACTTTTGATCAGCCGTTCTGATCGAGAGTAACCGCGGAATGGATCGTGGACCTGTTCCTGAGACAGCGACATGACTTTGCGATGTTGGCCGACGACAAACAGTGTGCCAACCGACTTTCCTTCTCTGCCCTCACGTCCGATTTCGCAGGCCAGATCGACGACGCATCGCAGCGTTTCCAGCGGGACCTGAGTTTCCAGTCGCTGCAGGTCGCGAGACGTCAGTTTTGCCAGTTGATCAGCCAGGTGGATCAGGCTGATCGTGTCGCAGACTTCTTTTTCGTAGGACGAGTAAACCGCCACAATGACGTCGCCAGACTGCAGAAGTTCGTCAGAAATGGCCACCAGCAGCATCTGTGAAACCTGAGTGCTGCGAGTTTGAGGTTCGTCTTCCAGCGGAATTAGTTGAACACCATCGGCCACAACGGCTTTCTGGATGTCAGGATCTTCAGCCGCGATCAGCAACGGAACGCCTCGCAGCAGCTTCTTCATCAATTTGAAGTCGAACGCATCTTCGCACAGCAAAACAATAGCGCGAGCTTTCTCAAGATCGGCAAGGCGTTTTGCGGATTTCAGCAGGTTTTCAAAGTGTGTTGTGACCTTTTTCCGTTTCATTTACCGAGTGTATTCGATGCTGTGAATCGGTCAACGGATGTGCTGGCCACATTCTGTCAATTACCTCAACGTGAACGACTGCAGCCCCGTAGACGCAGATCAGGCCTGGCAAATCGGCTGCAACATTGCAAGTCTGACTGCCTGAGAGACAGAGCCTCGGGTGCAATAACGGCAGATGCTTGCCTGACGCGGGAGATTTGCATTGGCTTGGTGAGGAAGGAAAATGATTAATGACTAATCATTAATGGAAATTGAAAAATGGAAGAGGGGGGATGCGGGAACTGTTCGAAACCGAGTTCTGACGCTTTGTGGCTAAGAGACCAAAGAAGCTTGCGGACGCACAAGTTCGCGAACTTCCGCTCGATTTGCAATTTTCATTCTCCATTATTCAATAGTCATTTGCCTGTACAGGGGAGTCAGACTTACTGGACTGCGGCGTAGGTCACGTCGATCAGCGATGTTTGCGTTTCGATGGTAATTCGCCGATGAGCAGCGTCATGCACACATCGAAGTGGTTCAGCCGTGCCCAGGTTCGTCTGTTCATGAAGCTGCTTGCCGGTAGCAGCGTCCAGAATCGTTAGTACCAGGCTTGCTCGTTCGTCGCGATCGTCATCGTCGTTGCGAAGTTGCCCAATTCGCTGTTCCCACTGGTATTGCGGATGCTGGAAAGCCCAGCAAATCAGCACGGGACAGGCGTCGCCCCGAATTTCCGGCATGACGCACGGAAGGTTGTCGCGGTGCCAGAGTAGCTTGCCAGTGGCCACGTCGATGCAAACCAGTCTTCCGGAATCCAGCCGGGGATCACCTACGTCCGAGGCTGCTGAACGCATTGACCGAGCTGTCTGAGCATCTTTCAGCAACACAAACAGCTTGCCGTGTGTTTCAACGGCCGTCATGCCGATGATTTCAGTCGGTTGTACGATTCCTTCGATCGAAACCTTGATTTCCGTTTTTGCGGTTTGCAAATTCAGAACCAGTACGTCAAGTTCGGCGGAAATCGTGATTGCTCGATGATCCTTCAAAAGCCAAGCCTGGCCCGCTCTTAGAACGGAAAGTTCTGGTTCATCCGCCAACATGTTTTCGCCGGTCAGCAGATCGATCAACACCAGCGTCTGGTTTTTCTGAAACAGCAGGCGTCGTCCAGAAGTGATGGGAGCCTGGCCACGTGGGATTTCCAGTGCAATGGATTGAAGGCGTTTGCCATCCTGAGTGCGGATGACTTCACTGCTGTTGAGATTGTGCCCCAAAATTCCGGTTGCCTGCCCGTCCCCAGTGAATCTGGCCTTTCGTTGAAACATCCCCTGCCTGGCTGAATCCGTTGAAATACGTCTGTTCCAAAGTACGTTTCCGGTGGCCGGGTGATAGCAAATCAGTTGGCTCGCTGTTGAAACCGTTAAATAATTTGAACCAAACGATGCGACGTCAATTGCAGAAACATCAGCTTCCGGTCGTTCAACTCGTTTCCACCACAGCAATTTCGGGCCGCCGTTGTTCAGAAGAGACACGACTCCGACATGGTCTTCGCTGGTCAGAGGAATCAGCGACGGTGTTGCAAATGAGTAGTCAGTGGAGACGGGATCTGCGGAAGCTGGAAGTTTGGTGGCATTTGTGACAACACCGTTATGGAAATCTGTTGCCAGCATTTCACGGTTGGTGAGAAACAGTTTCTGGCCGTACCAGTCCGGTACATCGGCAATGCGTCGGCGCACACCAATGGCGGCTGCGATCTGACTTCCTGTGGACAGCTTCATCGTTTCTTCAATTTTGATATCCCACTTGTCAGGCACAGTTGGAAGCAGATCGCCTTCCAACTTTGTGGCGAATGAATTTCTGAGGCTGGAAATGCTGTCTCGAATCCTGCTTTTATCTTCCAGCGGTGCGGCTTCAAACGCGGATAGCAAAAAGAGCTCTGCGGCCGCGTCGCGATGGTCGGCTGAAAGTTGCTGAGCGTAGCTCAACTGCTGCTGGGTGGAACCTACATGTTTGGGAAACAGAATTGCGTGTTCGATCTGGGACAGCGATAAGTGTTTTGCTGGATCAAAGTGTGCAATTAGTTCGGCCTGCTGAGGTGGCAGCGTATTCCATGCGGCAACATCAGCACGAACAGTCCAGTCTGGGGCAAGTCTTATGTTGAGCGGTTCACCGTCAATTTTGGCTGTTTCTGTGAGTATTTCAGCGTTTGGCTGCAGTAGAGCCAATCGAAGTTTCTGTTCCGGATTCAGCGTCAGTTCGGCCAGTTGTTGCGATAGTTCTGTGCGGGATAAGTCCGTGTGGGGCAACTTGCTGGCAGTGGATGATGACTCGCTTTGTCGCAACATAGACAACAGTGTTTCTGCCAGAAGATCTGTTGCGTCGGCACTCACCTGTCGGTCGACTGAACTTGAAGTGATGGCTGTTAATTCCTGAATTCCGCTGGTGAAGTCGCCGGAAATCAAATGCGTGGTTGCCATGTCCATGCGGAATGCGTCGGACACTGTGGAGCTGTTGGCCTGCCGTTCAATCGCTTCGATGTTTTGTTGATAGGCGGCAATCGTTGAGGTGACGGTGACTTCAGTGGGACTCACGACGCAAACGACATCTTTGTCGGCCACGACGGTTCCCGGAGATTCCGAGGACAGTCGATTAAACATCGTGGTTGACGTTTCCCTTTGCAGACCTGTGGCCAGATCGAAGCTGGCCAGAGTGCCATCCAATAACGGAACCAGACACGCGTCATCGCTGCAGAATGCTCGACCGCTCTGTGCCTGTAGCGGGCTTAGCCAAAGCTGTTCTCCTGTGGCGGTGCTTAATGCTCGAATGTGCCGAGGGCCAATCATCACGACCTGTTTGCTTGTGCTTGCCACGGCGTAGTGATCGGTGCTGCCCTCCAGTTCGCCCATGGCGGCGATTGCGCGAGGCACCTTCCATTGTATTTCGCCGGTGTCTGTCTTCAGGCATTGAACTGTGCTGCAAAACGGGGCCGCCCAGATGAGCTGCCCCGGGACCACAACCGGATGGGAACGAAACGAAGGGACGGCGCGGGTTGCCATGGCCAGTGCGTTAAGCAATCGGCGTTGATTGCCTGCATTCAGCCCACTTTCCAGCTCGTCGCGAACACTCGTCGCCCATAGGTACTGGCCGTCAACGATTCGAGTTCCAATGACGGTACCGCTGTTGAGGGCACAGATAATTGTATGGCCGTCGACGGCGCACAAAGACGCATTTCGTACCTGTTCCGGAGTGACAATAAAACGTCCCATGGTCTGGCTGGTGGTTTCGTTTCCATACGCAAGTGGTTTTTGCCACAGGAATCGACCGGTCGATTTGTCGATGCAATTCAGCCTGACGACTTCCTTGTCGTCGGATAACACAAACAGCATTTCGTCGTAAACCAGTGGGACTCCGCAGAATCTTTGACCGGCAAATCTTGATGCAGGCGGGGACTGCTGATCCGGCTGCTGCGTTTCGCTGGTTTCAGGCTTCGTCGGGGGCGATTGAGGTGCGTTTGATGGAGGCGAAAGTTGATAGTTGAAGTTGGGACTGTCGCCCACGACCCACGCGATTTCCGGCTGAGGTGTCAAACGCACGGCGACAAGTCGATGACCATCGGGGGCTTCCGTTGAATTCGAATCGAGAGTCAGTTGATTAAACTGCTGTTGGCGCCACATCGGATTGTTGCCGAATCTTCCAATGGAATATCGATCGGAAAAACGTCTGAAGTGATCGATGAAGAACACGTACTGTTCAGTTGCAGTAACCGATCCCAGCGTTTCCGTTTGCAGCAGTTGTTCAAGGCTGCTGCTGCCTTTGGCCAGAAGGTTTTCGGGCATGTTGGCAAGGTCGACATCGCCATCAACGGTGTCCGTTTCGATAGACCATTTGATGCGTCCAGTGTGCTTGTCGAATGCAAGCACGTGAACAGGTGTGCGGACGTATAATGTGTCTTCAGACAGAAACGGTTGCCATGCATTTGCCGCAAATGCAGAACGGTTTTCTGGTAGGTGAAGGCCGCCAAAGACGCTTGCACCGGGAAACTTCCAGATTGATTCTGTCCAGGTCCAAAGCGGTTTTGGCCACGGTAAAGTTAAGTTTGGCGGTGGAGCCGTATTGGGGCTGCCAGCGATTCTGGTTTCCGAATGGTGTGTGTCCTGCCATTTCGAAATTGCAGGATAGCGGCTGAGTTCGCGGCTGAAAATGTCTGCATAATCGTGTTGAAGATCGCTGACGATTGCAGCGGCAAGCCCGTGTTGTCCACGCGTTTTGGCCAGTAGGGCTCGGGCCAGCATGATCTGCATGCCACTGTTGGTTAACGGAAATCTTTGTGCGATGCTTAACATCGCATCGGGATCGTTCTTGGATTTTTTGATGGCGGCAGCGGCCAGAGGTTCGACGGCGGTGGCCCAGTCTGAACGCACCTGGAAATGGGAACTCATCAGCAGTTGCAAGGCCGCTCGATAGGAACTTTGTGTTTCTCCAGTGGCTGATACGGTTGTGAAGGAATCAGAGTCCTGAGCAAACAGTTCCAGAAGTGCCTGAAAGGCGATATCGCGATTGCCGATTTCCAGGTGGCGTTGAGCGAGCCCCAGCAATCGCCCCTGGTCGCCGGATTCCACCAGCGTGCTGCGAAGGTGTTCGACCGAACCGTGCAGCGATGACTCCGGGGGTAACGATTCAACCTGAATGGTGTCGAGACCGCACGCGGATTCAGCAACGACCAGTACCAGAAGAACGCCCAGCAGCGTTGCGGGACTCTGCATGCGTTGGCGGGCAGAGGGTGATTGGGCCATCCATGCTGCGGACGCCGGGAAACATTTGAAACGGCTTGGGCGGGACATTGCCATCATTTAGTTTCACCTCTTCGATTGACGGTCTTCAGCAAATGCACGGCCTTATGGTGTTAGCCGAACAGGTCGTCATAATCCATGAGGTCATCTTCCGTCACGAACTCATGGCACTGTTCTTTTAATACGCGAAGCGCTTCGTCAACTTCATCGACGTACACCGCCATTGCGCCTCGACCGTTGCGGCGATACATCAACGGGTAAATGTAGTGTACATTGAGTTCGGCTGACATCAGGCTGCCCAGCACCTTTACGTGAGGCTGGTCGGTCTTGGGCAACATCACGCCAATCACTTCGACTTCACAAAAGGGAAGTCCTGTCATGATCAGCAATTCGCGAGCACGTTCGTAGTTGTTGGTAATCAGGCGTGCGATTGCGCTGTCAGCAGAGTCCAATATGGAGAGCGCGATAATCTTTAAATCGTCGCGCTCGACTCCTCGCAACAACTGGTGCAGAGAACCGACTTTATTCTCCAGAAATACAACAAACTGTTGCAGGCACGGCCAGTCGCGTCCACGCGAAGTAATTGCATCAACCGGGCTGTCTTCTCCAAAACCAGCACTCATCTCGCTTCAGCTCCCATTACAACTGTATTCAACAGCGCCAAATTCGGCAACTACGCAGACTTCCTGAAACTGTCTCGGCCATCGATAATCGAACTTGCGTCAAAGCGTTTTCCAAAATAGCTTTCAATGGCTCTAGGGTCGTTCAAGACCTGTTCGGCACTTCCGGAAACCAAAACCTGCCCACTACAAATAATATAACTGCGATCTGTGATTGTCAGAGTTTCGCGTTCGCGGTGGTCGGTCAGCAGAATGGCGATGCCCTGGTCTTTCAATCCGTGAATGATGTCCTGAATGCTGTGAATGGTCACCGGGTCAATTCCGGTGAAAGGTTCGTCCAGCAAAAGAATCTGAGGATCGCTGGCGAGTGCTCGAGCGATTTCCAGGCGGCGACGTTCTCCACCAGATAACGATCCTGATCGTTGACGTCGCTTGTCCAGCAAACCGAACTCACCCAGCAACTTGTCAATTTTGGCTTTGGAAGGTTTGCGGCCGAGGCCTCGGAATTCCAGGATTGCCATGATGTTTTCTTCCACCGAAAGCTTGGCGAAGATACTGGAATCCTGAGGTAAATAGCCCAGCCCGTGTTGAGCTCGCTGAAACATGGCCCATTGCGTAACGTCTTTGCCTCGTAGCAGCACGCGTCCTTTGGTGGGAGCGGCAAGTCCGCAGGCCATGCGGAAGGTGGTGCTTTTTCCGGCACCGTTTGGTCCCAGAAGTCCGACGATTTCGCCTTCGTTGACGTTAAAGTCAACTCCATCGACAGCGCGTTTTCCTGGATAGTCTTTGACTAATCCTTCGCATACCAACAAAGACATCAGAGAATCCTTCTCTTCAACTTCTTATCAAGGGCTTCGCCCTTCACCCGGTGGCGCGGCACGTAGGAAGACGTGGAACGCATGAATCGCCGAGCCACTCCGTTGTCGCTACGATGAACATGCGCACACGGCACGCGCATCATTTTAAGTAAAACTCTAACAAGACCGTGCCTCAGACCAATTGAGCTACCGCTCAGAAACGCGACTACGTCGCTCAGAAGACTAGACTCAATGTGAACATGTTCGCGGCGATCAGAACTCTAACGAGGCAGTGCCTCAGACCATTCGAGCTGACAGTTAACGTATCTTCTTCATTCTGGTCAGGTTTGGATAGAACGGAATTCGGAAAGATGGGTAATCTTCTGCCTTTTTACCTTCTCGAGTTTTGTGGTACCAAACCGGAATTCCCTTGCCGTCATTCAGGAATGGTACTCCGTGAGGCCAGAAAATGAACAGAGCTTTTCCGATCAGGTCTTTTTCTCGAACAGCGTAGCGATGGCTGAAAATTCCGTTCATGGGGCGAGCTTCATAGTCAAACAGGCGACTGTCTTTGCTCATGGATGAATTATCGCCAAACATCAGGTACTCATCGTCAGCCAATTCGTATTCGCCGTACTTACCAAAACTGCTTATTTGAACGGCTGATTCTTTAGCGTAGGACGCAGCCCAGGCGGCTGGGTTCGTCAGTTGGCTGTCCAGATCGTTTTCGATTTCATTATGTGTCTGGCTGTTGACTTCGTCTCGCCGGTAGTTGTTTTCATAGGCCAGATTGACGCAAATCCCGTCACTGACATCAAACTGAATAAGGTCGTTGCGATAGTAGATGTCTCTTTGCAGCAGTAGGTCAGAAGCAATTCCTGTTGCGTTTCGAATGGCAATGCCCACGGGGGCAAGGTCATTGCCTGTTGGCTGAGGCACATCGGAGCCGGTGTACTCTGTGGAGGCGTCGAATTCAATCAGCTTGTTGTTCACCCACAGGCAAATTCGGTCGTCAACGTTGGCGAAGGTAACATCGTAAGTTCCGGTTGAAGACATCGCCGTCTTTCCGGATGCCATCGGTGTGGTGGCTTCACGGTTATCGCCGGAAACGACTTCCAGGTTTGCTGTTCCGTCAGAAAGGCTTACAACGCAGCGAAACGTTTGAGGTCCGTCGACAAGTTCCAGAATCAGTTCGCTGTCGGCTTCAATACGTTCGAGTTCGATTGACGCGTTAATGGTCAGATCGCCCACCCAGTAGCCTCGAGCATTTCCTCCCTGATTGTATCCGGCATCGTAGGCGTTGAAGCTGCAGAAGTCAGTAATCAACGAAGCCTGCGGCATCGGCAAATCCGGGGCAACCTGGTCGTCTCGCGGCCAGGTGGACGCGTGAGGCTGGAAGTTGCGGTATCGCAGCCATTCCGCTTCCGAAGCATTGTTGTCAAAACGATATGTTCTGGCATTTGCGTCGGCCGTCCAGCTGTTTTCAACGGGACGCCAGTTGCCCACGGAATCATTTCCTGATCCGTACGCCGATGCCGCCCAACGTTCTGGCCAGCCCAGTTCCAGCAGTGTTGGAGCTGGAAAATTGTCGTCGTAAACAGTTAGCTGAATGTCCTTTTGTATGAATGGATCATCTTTGCGCAGGATCTTCCACGAATCTTCTCCCTTAGAAAGCCCCCAAAGATTTCCCTGTCGAATCCGAATCGTTTCACCGGGTAAGCCCACCAATCGTTTGATGTAGTTGACGTGTGGTTGTTCGGGGTTCTTGAAGACGACGACATCGAACCGCTTGAATTCATCAATTTGCTTGTTCACAAGAATGCGGTCACCGTTAAAGACGGGGGCATCCGCCACGTTGTTGTTCTGCTTGCCGCAGTTTGAACAGTAAGCCGTGGTGATTCGCCAGTCTAAGCGTCCGCTGGATTGATCGACTTCAGAACTGGCACCCAAAGCAAACTTGAACCCGCAGCCGTCGCACTGTACCTCCTTGTGACGCCCGAACAACGTAGGGGCCATGGAACCGGTGGGGATGACGTAGGCTTCGGCCTGAAATGTTTTGAATAGAAAGGCCAGCACGAAGGCGATGGCGATCGATTCGACAGTTTCTCGTGTGCCGTCCGCAGGTTTCTTTTTCTTCGCTTTAGCCTTGGCCGGCGATGCTTCCGAGGAAGGCTCTGTGCTGGTTTCCGGATTCTTCTTGGATGCCATGTTGCGTCTTCAATTAGAAAATCGTCTGCACCTGACTTGAAGCCAGGTGAAACGACGATTGTGTGCGTTAATGTTCCGTTGGCGGAAATTTCGTGTCCTGAGCAATTGCCTGCGTCGCATTATTAACGAAGTGTCAGACGGTGCTTACAGTCAACTATTCGTCGCCGAGCTGGAAGTATTAAGTTTATGAAAGCCTGATAAGTGATGAGCGGTTACGTTGATGGTTTATGGAGGATTGCGGCAGGGACTTCTGACGAAGTTCCGTAAAGCCGAACCACAGCAATGCTGAGCAGCCGTTAAAGTTGGGAAGTATTATGTTTGTTGAGATCCGAGGCAACCTGCTGCTGATTTCGAGGCGATCGTAAGGGAGACCTCGCTTAAGAATTGAAACATCCGAATAACATTGGCTTGCGGTTTCGTTAAGCTGGCAGACTTCGTGAAGAAGGCCCCTTTTCCGTTCAATGAATGTAACGAATTCGATCAACATCAGGTATCCGGATTGGCAATTGCACACCACCGACCGTTAGTTTGCCGGGTTTTGAGGGCAAATGCACGATAAACGGTTTCCCGACAAGTAAATGGTGAGGCACTTCAGGATTCGGCCAGTTGCGGCTGTCGGACGATACGGGGCTATTGTCGCCCTGAACAAAATAGTTGTTTTCTGAGACCTGAAACGGTTCATCGACGCCGTTCTTACGACGACCGGGCGTGTAGTGGACGTCTCGAAACAGCCGCAACGTCTTGATGTGGGCCTTGCCGTTTGTGACTGCCAGGCCTAGACGTGCCTGCTGATTCAGCAATCGGGCGGTTTTTGCAGCGTCATTGCCGTCAGGGGAAGTCAGGCCATCTCCTGTTTGGCGTTCTGCGGCTTTGGCTTCGTCGGCATCCACCGGAATGTCAACGGCCTCAAGCATCTGGTTACCGTTGATTGCAACAAGTAGCCGGCGGTCGAAGTTTGAAACTTCAATTTGCAGCTGGCTGCGGTTTTCGGGGCTGTCGACGGACAACGCAAATTTGCCGGCTCGAACAACCTGCCCTGAAATTTCAGATGTCAGCGTGGCGGACAGCGTGCGGAGCTGAAGGTTCAGATGATACACGTCGGCATCGACCGGCATGCGAACGGAGATCAATTCTGGCGAGTCAGGCTGTTGCCATGTTAAAGTGGTGTCCAGCATGAGGTCTCTAACGGGAAATTCCGGAGATGACACCAAGGAATTGTAGCCGTAGCGATCGGTGACCGGGCATAAGTGCGACAACGCTCCCAGTCGATACACGGCCGCGCGAAACTGTTCGGAATCGCCCCAGCTGATCAGGTCTCGCTGCATTTCGTATGGCATTACTCCGCGCAGCCGCAGCAGTTGGCGTTCTTTGTCAAATTCCAGTCGAGTCATCCACGACACCGGGCGCGAGTTTAATTCCAGCTCGCATTTCTTCCAGCTTTCTTCAGCATTGGGGGCTGACAGGGGAACTTCTGTGACATGACTGCCTCCCGCCCACCGCCAGTTTTGCAGCCGAAGCCACTCTGTTTTTTCCGTGGCGTCACACGACAGACCGCTGTCGGAAAGCGACCAGCCAGGATCAAGCTGCCATGGCATTTGCCATTCGTTCTGGCTGGGGCGATAAGCGAGATCGAAAACGCCGATCCGCATGTCTCGCTGCGTTGCCAGATCTTTGCGAGCAATTTCGCCTTCAATGAACAGGTCGCCGTCCAGCACTTGCAGCGTTTCTTCCGGAAGTCCAACCACGCGTTTGACGTACGCTTCTCCCGGACTCGCAGGATTAAAGAAGACAACGGTTTCCCAGCGGCGAGGTCGTCGGAAATCGAAAACTCCCTTGTGAACCAACAATTGATCACCATACGCGGCCGGCGCTGCTTTGGCGTTGATGTTTGCTTGTCCGCAGTTTGGGCACGTTGCGTAATGTTCAGAAAGCCGGTTCTCAGATTCGCTGGGGGCGTCGACGGATTCATCAAAGTTGATACCAAACGCGAATTCATATTGGCACGACGGGCATTTCAGTTGTTTGTGAAATCCCCGCAATCCGGGAGCCATCGATCCTGTGGAGATCAAATAGCCTTCCAACAGGAAACCGCGCAGCATCATCACGGCGATCACGAACGCGATGGCAAGTTCCATCATGTTTCGCAACCACCCGGAATCTTCCGGAGCGGGTGTGTGGTGATTGGGCATCAGGTGATTGTTGGATGTCCTGCGATCACAAATTATGCAAAGTCAGGCAGTTCCGGAGACTGGTGGCACGGTCGGGAGGGTTCCGGAATCAGGGGTGAATGCAGAAATGAGTGAGGCAGTTTAGACAGACTTCAAATTTGATGCACGACGACATTTGGAAACGCCCGTGACCGGGTTTTGTCAGCGTCTGGAGGTTCGTCTGTTGCCAGACCGGCGGAATTCTCTGAATTCCACAAACATTCGCACGTTTTCGGGCGTATCCCCGGTATGCGGGGCCTTCTGTCAGCAAGTCAGATCGCCCTTTCAGCCAAAAACTGCAGTGTTTACTCGCATTCGTTGAAAAGAAGCAGCACATGTCGACTCAGGAAAACGTGATCGAAATCAGAAACCTATCGAAGGTTTACCGGGATTTCTGGGGCCGGAAAAAGGTTCAGGCGGTCAAAAGTTTGAGTCTGGATGTAAAAAAAGGAGAAGTGTTTGGTCTGCTGGGGCCGAACGGTTCTGGCAAGACAACCACGATCAAGATGTTGCTGGGACTGCTGTTTCCAACATCGGGCGAAATCAAGATTCTGGGTAAGCGAGCATCCGACGTCGCCAAGAATGAGCGAATCGGTTACCTGCCTGAAGAATCGTACCTGTACCGATTTCTAAACGCCGACGAAACGCTGGATTTCTACGGTCGTCTGTTCAATATCAGTGCGGCTGAACGTAATCAGCGAGCCGACGAACTCATCAAGATGGTTGGCCTTGACCATGCTCGTCGGCGTCAGTTGAAAGAGTATTCCAAAGGGATGACTCGCCGAATTGGTCTGGCTCAGGCCTTGATCAACAATCCCGAACTGGTGCTTCTGGACGAACCAACCAGCGGACTGGATCCGATTGGTACTCGCGAAATGAAGGACCTGATTCTGAAGCTGAAGGATGAAGGCAAAACGGTTGTTTTGTGCAGTCATCAGCTGGCGGATGTTCAGGACGTGAGCGACCGAATTGCAATGTTGTATCAGGGAGAGCTGAAAGTTCTGGGCGGCGTTGATGAGCTGCTGGAACTACGCGGCGAAACTCAGATTCGCACAGGCAACCTCAGCGACGAAGGCGTCGAAGAGCTGAAAGCTCTGTTGGCAAAGCACGGCATGAAAGACAGCCTGATTCAAAAGCCTCGCGCCGACCTGGAAGAGCTGTTTCTGCGAACAGTGCGAGAAAGCGGCGAACGTCCTGGACGTCGGTTTACCGCAGAAGAGATGGCGGCAACTCAACCCGCAGACACCGGCAAAAGTGGAGATGCTTCTTAGTTCTGCTGGTGTATTTGTGCGTGCAATTTAGTTCTTCGTTTTCAACGATTTTCGGAACAGCCTTATCATGGATTTCGATCCAACACCCTATAACATCGGCCTTGGCCTGAAAAACTGGCTGAGTCTTGTCGGTATCATTGCCGGGCTGGGCATCCTGCTGGGACTTGTCGGTTCTTTCGCTTCTGCCGGCGGCGGAGGAGGTGGGCTGTTCTCCAATGGAATCAGCAGTTTCTTCAAAGAACTGGCTTCAATTTCACCACGCCGTGTCTGGGCGTTGGCGTCTTTGACTTTGAAAGAAGCCTGGCGACGCAAAGCGTTGCTTGTATTCGTCGTATTCGCCGTCTTGTTGATGTTTGCCGGCTGGTTTTTAACAGACAGTAACGATCGGTCTGACCTGCAGATCAACGTACATATCACGTTTATGTTGACCACGATTTCGTGGTTGATTCTGCCAGTCGTGATGTTTCTTAGCTGCTGGGGAATTCCGGAAGATATTCGGATTCGCAGCCTGCATACGGTGGTCACCAAGCCTGCACGTCGAGTTGAAGTTGTGCTTGGCCGAATGTTGGGCTTTTCGATCATGAGCACCGTCATTCTGCTGTTGATGGGAACCGTTGGTTACATCTGGATTGAACGACAGGCTCCTAAAGATCTTGATCAAGGAAAGTTCCTGACGTGTCGTGTGCCAGTTTATGGTGGCCTGTTCTTTCTCGATCGTCAGGGCATGCCCACTTCGCAGGGGCTTAACGTTGGTGATCCGTGGTTGTACCGATCCTTTGTGGAAGGCAACTCACGCTGCCGAGCGGTGTGGATGTTCAACGAAGTCACTCCGGAAAAGCTTGGAAACGAACTGCGTCTTGAGTCTCGCTTTGAAGCGTTTCGAACGATCAAGGGAAGTGCTGACACAATTCAACAGGGGCTCGAAGCTCAGTACACTCTTGTGAAAAATATGCGTGAAGAGGCTTTCTCTTCGTTCGGAGTTGGTGCCGGTTTGCGTGAAGTTGCTGAGGCTCTTCGAGCCGGCGATTTCCAGAGTGCTGCAGAACTGCTGGACGCTGCTGCTGAGCGTATGCAGTCCTCTCCTGCTGACTTCCCTCAGGTTGACTGTCAACAGGTAGCGATTTCCTGTGCTGTTCAGGTCGTTCCTGTACTTCGCAACTTTAAAGATGCTGATTTAGGCGATGTTGCGGATGCGTTTCTAGTGTTCGGTGATGCTGCGAATTCGGTGAAGACAGGCGATGCTGCCAGCTATTCTGAATTGTCGCGTGCCTGTGCCTCGTTGGCGGAAACCGTTCGAAAACGCGCCGATGATATGTTTGAAAGCATGCCCAAGCTTGAAGTTCCGCTGGAGCCGTTTCGTGTTTCTGAATATCACGAAGGCGATGACTTTATTACCTACCCTCGCAAGCTGAAGTACGTTGCTGACTACGAAGGCACCGCTCGCTTTCTTGCCAAGGTTGTTTCAGGAATCAGCGAAGCAGGCAAGCTGGCAGACGGTGGAGAACTTTCTTCCGGCCTGGTTGACGAACTGTCAGAAAATCACGGTGTAAGTCCAGTTAACGCAGAACTGGTATTCGATGTTGTGAAGTCTGAAATCGATGCTGGCACACTGAAGGTTGACGGCAACAAAGTGGAAATTGCTGACGGCAGCAGCTGGTTGCGTTTGTTTGACCGACTGGTGCGAGAGGAAAAGTTGATTTCTCGCGACACCGCTGGCTGGGAAATGGAAGCCGACATTTTCGATGACCTTACGGTTAACGATTATCTACGTGTTGAAGTGGCTTGTCTGAACGATCAGATGTTTATCGGAATGGCACGAGCTGACTTGTTTCTGCGACTGCCGGATCGGTCATTCCTGGCTGGCTTCAGTAAAGCACTGTTGAACATTGGGTTGATGTTGTCGCTTGTGATTGTGCTGGGTGTTACCGCAAGTTGCGTTGTAAAGGGACCGGTTTCGTTCTTCTTTACATTGACGATTTTCGTGATCGGCCAGTTTTTCCATCAGTTGATGTTGAAGATCGTCGCTGGTTCTCAGGAAGGCGGCGGTATGGTTGAATCTGCCATGTTGATCTTCCAGCACCGAAACCCAAGTGTGGGTATCGATGCGAACGAAGGAACAGAAGCGGTTGTGAAGGGGCTTGACTGGGGAGTAAACGGGATTTTGAAAATCGCAAGTAACATCATCCCGGACTTCAGTACATTCAGTGAAGCATCGGCCTACATCGAAAATGGATTCGATGTCCCCTGGTCAACATCAGTGTTGCCAGCGATAATGACTTTTGTCGGTTTTCTTATTCCGTGTGTGATCATCGGTGCGGCCTGTCTTAAGTTCCGAGAGTTGGAAGCGAAATGAACAATCTTACTTCAAGACAACGCAAACTGGTTTATGCAGGCTGCGTGCTGCTGCTGCTGATTCCGATCGTTTATCTTGGTGCTCCTACGTCTGACGACGTAATTCCAGGTACCCGAAACGCGGTTTCCGGCGGCAAGCTGGCTCAGATGCGAGTCGAATACGACCTTGGTGAAAGTACGCTTGGCGAAATCGATCCGTCCAGCGCTGCGATGAATCTGGTACTGCTGGGACTTCGTGGTCCTGCTGCTGGTGTTCTGCATCTGAAAGCTTTGGACTATCAGGAAAAGAAGGACTGGGCCAAGCTGAAGACGACTGTCGATTCCATCATTAAACTTCAGCCTCACTATGTTGAGATCTGGAAGTTTCAGGGATGGAATCTGGCCTTCAACGTGTCACGCGAATGGGACAAGGTTGCTGACCGCTTTTATTGGGTGAAGGAAGGGATCAAGTTCCTGCAGCTTGGGACCAATCGAAACCAGACGGCAACGTTTCTGTACCACAACGTTGGTGACTTTATGGGGCGTAAGTTCGGCAACTCTGACGAGAAGAAATACTTCCGCAAGTTCTTTGTGATCGACCCGGACGACAAGCGATTTAACGGAACAGCAGATCCGGAAATCAACCCGCAAGGCAAAGACAACTATCTTGTGGCTCACGACTGGTTTGTGGATGCCAACGAAAAAGACGAAACCTATCGCATTGAAGGCATGACGCACGTGTTTGCTCGCCAGGGCCCTTCTCGATCCTTGTTTGACTATGCGACAGCCATTCAGTCTGAGGGCCAGTTTGGTGAAGAAAACCGATCAGCCTGGGACAAAGCTTACAACGAGTGGACTCAGGTTTACGGCTACGACGTCTTTCTGGGACTTGATGACATCAGGTACAAGCTGAATAGCTCACTTGCCGAGCTTCAGTCGATGGCGAAAGAAAACGGCGTTACTGTTACCAAGCAACAGCAAGTGTGGGAACAAAACGTCAAGATGGTCAACTATCGGTTTTGGCAGAACTTTGCTGACTGCGAACGCGATCCATTGACCGTTGATGCCCATAAAGCGATCTATCTTGGGAAGCAAGCTTACTCAGAAGGTAAGATTTCCAACTGGCAGGATAAGGACGGAAAGACACAAGTGTCTGAGGCTCAGACGTTGTTTGTGGATGGCCTGGAGAACTTCGAAAAGGTCTTTGGCAAATATCCCCAGTTAACTGATCACGATGCTTACATCGAAGAAGTCATGCTGGCTGTTTATTATCTGGAGCAAATTCAAAGGAACAACGGCCAACAGATGCCAGAAGACTTCCCATTGAGGGACATGGTTATTCAAAACCTTGGTCGTCAGCCGGATATCGAACGACAGTTCCGAATCGAAAATCGGCCGGACTTCTGATGGTCCGCGACAACAAATAGTGAGGGTTGGCAGTAGTGGATCTTGTTATAGATCCTGAAGTAACAACGATCGTTAACAAGATCCACTACTCGTCCGGCACATCGAAAAATCAGGTGACAGTTTGAACCACGTGGCGAACGGTGATGCAGAAGCGTAGGATGCCGTCAAACGTGTTTTGAGTTGTTGGGCCGCTCAATACGATGTTGTGTTGAGTCGGGCGTTTGGTTGTGTTTGTGAAATTCCAAGGGAGCAGGCCACTTGTTTGCTGGTCCGATATTCGCCCGCGAGGCATTAACTGCTCCACGACGTCTGCGCCATTATCTGCTTCGGTCGGGCTATATCGCCTGCCTGCTGGTTTTGTTGTACACGATTCGCCAGGCTACCATCGGCTTTCAGGACACTCAGTTTTCGGGCGATATCGCTTCATTCGGAAGTCTTGTCTTCGGCGTATTTGCTCTGTTGCAACTGACGTTGGGAATGTTCTTTGCGACGCTGTTTACTGCAGCCAATATTGCTCAGGAAAAAGATCGCCGCACGCTGATTCTGTTGTTAATGACGGACATGCGCAGTCGAGAACTGGCGTTTGGCAAGCTGTTCGCAAGTCTGCTTGTCGTGGGAGTTCTGATGGCAGCTTCCGTTCCCGTGTTTTGTGCCCTGCGTCTGTTGGGTGGCGTTACGTGGTCTCAGATTTTTTGGGCTGAAGCCATCGTCGCCGCCACGTTTTTGGCAAGCGGAACCTGGGGATGTCTGGTGGCCTTCTGGCGAGAGAAAACTTTTCAGACTCTCGCTGTTAGTGTTTTGGGAGTCGTTCTGTTTGTCGCCGTTGCTGAAGGGCTGGTAACCTTGCTGGGCGTCGAGTCCGCAATCGGCTTTTGGGCGGCCAAGGCATCACCGTATCGAGCTTTGTTGGGCGTTCTGAATCCGCTTTCCGCATCGACATCGGGCGTGGCGGAAGTTTCTGCGGTAGAATCTGTCTGCATGATGTTGGGGCTGGCGGCCGCGTTAAGCCTGTATACCGTCGTCAGGCTTCGAGTCTGGAATCCGTCGCAACAACTGCGACAAAGCGGCATGATAGCAGTGCAGCCCGGAGTCGCAGGGGCCGACTCGATTCCGGCTTCCAGCGAAGAAACCACGCCGACCACGCGAAAGCATCATCGATCTGTTTGGGACAATCCTGTTACGTGGAAAGAAGTCGTGACACGAGGCTACGGTCGTAAAGTTGTCGTCATTAAACTGGCTTACGTCGTCTTGGCGGCACTGATTGGATATTCCGTAGTTTCGGGTGACTCTGATGATCAGAGTCTGGTGTTGGGAATGGTGTCTCCCGCAGCCGCCGCTTTCCTTGGAATTGGAGTGATCAGTCTGCTGCTGATCAACGCTCAGGCTGTTACGTCCATTTCAACAGAGCGCGACGCCAACACTCTGGACATTCTTTTGGCCACGGACATCAATGCCAAAGAATTTATGACTGGAAAAATCATTGGAGCCGTCTGGAACGCGCGAGAAATGATTTTGGTGCCGATGGGGTTACTGGTTTGGATGATGTTTAACGGATCGACCAACGCGTTATCGGTTGAAAATCTGATTTACCTGCTGATTGCTTATTCGGTTTTGGTTTTGTTTGCCGTCATGCTGGGGCTTCATGCGGGTCTGACTTACGAAAACTCTCGTTCGGCAATCGGTAACAGTCTGGGAACGATGTTCTTTCTGTTTGTCGGTATCTTTGTGTTCATGCTGCTGCTGGTTGAAGCTCGATCTTCGTTTGCGATTCAGATGCAAAGTTTTGTGGTGTTCATTGGGCTGGGAAGCATCGGCCTGTTTACGTCGCTGACACATAAGAATCCGTCGAACGCTCTGACCATTGCTGCGGTCATGTTGCCATTTCTTACGTTCTATGCCATTACTGATTTTCTGCTGGGTGGCACGTTGGGTGTTTGCTTTTGGATCTGCGTCGCCTACGGCTTCGCCGCCATCGCCATGCTGGTGCCTTCGATAAGCGACTTTGACGTTGCCCTGGGCCGCACAACTCACGACGCAGGCTGATGCTTTGGATGTGTCGATCAAACGCGACCTCAGAGTCGTTGCGGAGTCTCGTACTGATGGCATTTGACGAATGAGAAAGCAAATGCGAAGGCTTGCAGACCAGTCTTCGTCACCGGCGGTTGGTGAGGTTTTGCTCGGCAATCAGGGGCTACTGATGCGTCACAGCTCAATGTTGTCGTAGTGGATCTTTAACAAGATTCACTACGACAAATCCGAATTCTTAGCGGTGATTCAGGACCTGCATTTGCGTTTGTAGGTCCTTTCGGTCGGAAAGGATTTTCGAGCGAAGCTCAATCCCATGTGCAGGCGTTGGAGTTTTTCTGGCGCTGAGCAATTTCAGATGCTGATTGGCACTGTGGTGGGCAGGTGGACGACATCCATTTTATTGCTGACTGATTGAGCTCTATCGTTTTATGACAGAGCCCGGTGGGCTGCACGAAAAATATGGTTCGCTGTACCCATAAGTCGACGCACTTGCTAACGAAAAAACCGACAACCGAACGGCTCATGGAGCTGTCGATTGTCGGTCAATGGATTTTAAAGGCGTTCCGTGAACACCCCGTGGCCAGAGTGCTGTTGCAGTCGTTTAGCGAGTAACGCCAGTGACTGTTTCTTCATCGATCAACGCCTTGCCAATGGATTCGCTGGCGACTCGAACGCGAGCGCTGTGGCTGCCAGCTCGAGTGCAACGGGTCTTTACGACGAATACGGCTGATTCGCCTCCAGCAAGGCTCGGCAATGCTCGGAAGATCACAACGCCGCTGTCCGCAAGGAATTCCGATGGGCCTGAAATGTCCAGCAGTTCAAGTCCGGCTGGAAGTTCGCACGACAGGCCGACGCTTTCCGCAGCCGTGGTTCCGCTGTTCTGAATCTTAATTTCAAACGAAACTTCGCCACCGGCCTGTACGTTGCGGCTTGTTGAGGCGACATTCAAAGACAACCTTGCGTTGCCCTGCACTGCGGTCAGGTGTTCAGCCATGGTCATGCGGCCATGTTCGGAAATCACGCCAACCTGGTGCTTGAATTCGCCAGGAGCGTTCGCCTGCAGAGTCACGTTGAAGTTCTTCATCTGGCCGGGTTCCAGGGTTCCGACAAACCAGTCGATTGCGTTTTCGTCTGCGTTGAATTTGCCTCCGCGATCAGCTTTTACAAAGTCAAAGCCTTCAGGAATTCGGTATTTGGCTCGAACATTGTTCGAATCAACTTTGCCTTCGTTGACAACAATGACTTCATAGTCAGTCGCTTGAGCCGCCATGCCCCGAGTTGGTCCACGAACTCCGATGTTGAGGCGAGGCTCTGCAATAGCGACTGTGTCAATTTGCTGGTCGTTCAGACCACCGTCGGCAATCACTCGAACAGCGAGTTGATGTTCGCCACCCTGAGTGCCTGTCAGGCTAAGTCTTGCCTGGCGAGATTCACCAGGATTCAGTGTTCCGATTTCGATGGTCAGCATCTTGCCGCGACGGTGTTCCAGTCCGTCCGGAACAACCGCCTGAATGACCACGTTTTTGGCTTCGCCCGTTCCTGGATTTGTGACAACCGCTGTGTAATTTACCATCTGGCCAACTTCAATCGAAGGTGGCCCGTCAAGCTTAAGAGCGATCATTGGCTGACGAACGGTAACATTTGATGATGCACTTCCTGTGATTCGAACAAAGGCGTCCATCTGAAGTTCGCCCTGCCGTTGAGGCACGACGGTAAGTTCGATTTTACGAACCTGACCGGGTTTCATTTCACCAAACGACCACGTAGCAGTTCCAGCAGTTGTTGTGGGAGCCGGACTTGCGGCCACGACTTCGATCCCATCAGGAACAACAGCTTCAGTGACAACGTTGCGGACAGTCGATCGTCCGGTGTTTTCGACAACAACATCACATCGGCATTCCTGGCCCAGGTTAAAGTCGCCGTGATAAACCCATTGCACGGTCACTGTTGGTGACTGAGGTCCTGGCTGAGCCGCTGCCGTGGTTTCATTGGAATGGAATGCAGGCTTGGCTGCAAATGCTGCTGGTCGCTCAGCGACGAAGGTAGATTCTTTGACGACGGGAACGGCAAATTCGGGTTCTTCCGTTTCAGTCATCGGCGGCAGAGCGGGAGTGTCTTCTTCAACACCCACCGCGGCTTGTTCGTTCAGGAATTCAGCAAACGGGTTGATGTCTTCATCGGTCGCTTCGTCGAATTGCACGGCCGATGTCTGCTGAACGTTGGACGATGCATTTGTCTGCACAAAACCTGCCGTCGCCACTCGATTGGATGCGGCTGGAGTCTGAGTGTTGGTTCGGGCAACGGATGGCAATCGTTCTACAATCGTGCCACTGGGCGTCTGTCTTGTCGACGGTGCGGCGGCCTGCGAGCCAACCGCTTGAGCGACTGGATTTGCAGAGTTACCTGTGCGAAGTTGCTGCAGAGAAACCTTGCCAGCAGAATCATCGATTCTAACGGCACCCGCTTCTGAGTTGGTCAAGCCAACGCTGGTGGGTGAAAAGTACTCGACCGTCCCCGCTGCCTTTTTGCTGTCTGCTTTCCACGCAGTTGAGGCTATTCGGGAGACAGTTGATGTTTTCGCACTTGCACTGCCCGGCATCGGGCTGTCGGCTGGCGTCGTGTTTTCCTGTTGGATGCGGTCCCAACGAGCGAACGGGTTATCTGCCCCCAGGCATTGTGCAAGCAAAACGAGCGTCGAAGCAGCAAGGGTATAGCGTTGCAGTTTCATCCTGGATTCCTCCGCGAGCCATCGATCGTTTGGCTCATATCATTTCGAATAGTTTGGCGACATAATGTGCCTCTTCATCGGAATCGGAAAATGCGACACGACGGCTTGAATCGTTTTTTCCGTTTAATTCGATCAGTTTGCAAGGCAAACTATTCCGGATATTCCAGCGGCGAGTTTCGGCGGATTCTGCCGGTCCGTGCGAAGGACGCCGATTGGGGCGGTGGTCGGCCGACAGAACATCTGGGAAGGAAAACGCGTGTGTATTGTCAACCGGTCGTCGTTGCATGATTCTCACAGCGACAACGGGGCGGCTCGGCGGTTAGAACGATCCATGGCGTGTCGAGTGGCGCATCCCAAATGATGCACGCACGGTGGGTATTATTTCCGGCGCGTAAGCGCACGGTGAACGGCATCTTGACGTGAACTCACAGCGACAACGGAGCGACTCGGCGGTGCGAACGTCCCACGTCTTGCCGCCAACCACCCCACCTGGTCAAGTGCGAAGCCCTTGTTATGCCACGTTGTTGGCCGTTGGGCGAGACACCAGCCAGGTGCAAATTCCAAAGCAAACGGCTGCGAATACGGCAGACACGGTCAAGCAGACGGCCATTGACGGCAGGGTATCTGTTACAGGAAGTTCGCCTGAATAAAGTAATCGTCGTAAACCGGCGACTCCATACGTCAGCGGATTGAGTTTGATGATCCAGGCCAGCCAATTGCTTCCGTCACCGGGAAAGAACGATCCAGACAGCAGCCACATGGGCATCAGGAAAATGCTCATGATGGCATGAAAACCCTGCGTCGAGCTCATCGGCCACGCAATCAAAAAACCCAAAGCCGTCAATTCGATAGCGATGAGCGTCAGGAAGATTGCTGCACAGATCGCTTGAACAGCGTCAACGTGTATCTGCAAGCCGGGGCTTAATCCAACATAGCTAAGTAGCGGGCCAATACACAAAAACAGCCCCGCTTGAATGACAGCCAGAATGGTGCCACCCAATACTTTTCCCAGTACAATCACAGATCGCGGAACGGGAGCTGCCAGGACACCTTGAAGAAATCCTTCGCGGCGATCTTCAATGATTGAGATTGTCGAAAAGATGGCAGTGAACATGACAATCAGCACGGCAATGCCGGGAAAAAAGTATTCCTGATAAGTGAGCGGCTGCTGCAGTTTCGCTGCCCAATCCGGGCTTTGAAAGGAGCCTCGCAAACCTGCTCCAAACAGCACCCAGAAAATAAACGGCTGCCCAATTGCTCCAATGACGCGAGTGCGCTGTCGGAAAAACCGTACAAGTTCACGTGAAGCCAATGCGGCTGTGCCGGGCCAGATTCGAAAGACTTCGTCGTTGGCGGTATTTGATGTATTGCTCATGATTTCGCCTCGTGGTCATCCGAAAGAACGCGACCGGTTTTTTCCAGAAATACGTCTTCCAAAGTTGGTCGAGCAACTTCTGCGGAAACGACTTCGTCTCCGAATTCTGCCATTGTTCGTTGCAGGTCGCCGGAAGCATTGTTAACTCGAAAGCAAAGTCGGTCTCCGACCGGACGACTTTCTGCGTTCAGGAATGATTCCAGCCTGGTCCTGAGTTCTGATGTGCGCCGAAGTCTGATCGTCAGACGGTCGCCGTTCAATGATGCCTGCAACTCCTGCGGCGAGCCTTCACACACGACCTTTCCTTTGTCTAACAGCAGCAATTGTTCGCAACATTCCGCTTCCTCCATCAGGTGTGTGGTGACAACAACGGTGGTTCCTTCCCTGTGTTGCTGATCATGAATGGCGTCCCAGAATTGCCGTCGTGCTGCGGGGTCAAGCCCGGTACTTGGTTCGTCAAGCAGCAGCAGAGTCGGGTGATGCAGCAGTCCCTTGGCTAGTTCAACGCGACGACGAAGTCCGCCAGACAGCTCGCCAGCGATTGAGTGTCGGCGGTCAGCGATGGCGAACTGGTTCAGCAAGTCGTCAATTCGTGACTTCAACGGGCCAGAAGCAATCCCGTAAATCCTTCCATGACATCGAAGGTTTTCCTGAACAGTCAGCCGGTTGTCCAAAGCGGGCGACTGAAACGTTACGCCAAGCTGCCGACGGATCTGCGATGACTGATTTTTGAGATCGAATCCGGCGATGCTGACTGTTCCCGTTTGCAGTGGCAGCAAAGTCGCCAGCAACCGAAACAGAGTAGTTTTTCCGGACCCGTTTGGTCCCAGCAGCCCAAACAAACAGCCTGCGCGGATCTGAAGTGACACGTCGCTGAGTGCTTGAGTCTGACCATACTGATGTGAAACACCGTTGGCTTGAAGAATGAAATCAGGCATTTCTGATGAACTCAATTCATTAGCTGCAGCGAATTCCGCTGACGTGTCGCTGCGGAGAACGCGATACGAACTATGTGGACCGATTTCCACAAGTCAGGACGGTCCGCAACAGAATGTAAATAGTTCTGGTAACTCGCAAAGCAGAGGCTGAACGCCATTGTTGCAATGTCGAATTTGTTTGGAACCACAACGCCCGGCAGAAGTGGATTTTCCTGCATGCGGGGAGACCTGCCGAGAACTGGAGTTCGAAGTCCGCGAATCGGCTCGCTTTCAACTTTTAAATGCGAGTTTTTTTCTGACTGACCTATCGCTCAGAAGGCCGAACGCGGTTCGATGTAGGTGCGGTCTGCCGGATGTTTGTAGTGATCATTCTGAATGTGGCGATAAGTTGAATTCTGACGTCTGGGTTGATTGTGGCAGGATGGTGCCGATTCGCAACATCGGGATGGCAAGAGGAGTCTACGAAGTGTTAACAATAAAATGTTAAGCGAATCAATCATTCGGGCCTGTTGCTTCGCGATGAAGTAGTTTGGCGGGAATTTTTGTGACGCTGCGGGCAACAGAATTGCTGACCGCAACAAGTCATCGCCTTCACAAAGTGTTGTTTCTGGAACACGCTATGCGTTGTATTTCGGCAGCGGATCGATTCCGCCGGGACAAAGGTCTCGATACTCACATCAATCCTTCTTGAAAAGGACCAGTCGAATGCAAACTCAGAACAACAAACCGGGGTTGCTGACGCAACTTTGGCGGGATGACGCCGGCGTTATTCTTTCCGCAGAGATCGTACTTGTGGCCACCATTTTGGTCATTGGCATGATTGTCGGACTTGTCGAACTTCAGTGCGCCGTTGTGGGTGAACTAAGCGACCTTGGCGACGCCATTGGCAACCTGGATCAGAGCTACACAATTTCGGGCATCACATCGATGAAAACAAGTGGCGGCATAAAGGCGTCAACGTCTGGTGCCCGTTACAACGACGCTCCTGACGAATGCGACTGCAACTCAATCATTGTTTGCGACAGTGCCAACAGCCAGGGCGAAAAGAGCTTCTAGAGCAATTTCCATATTGTTGTGGACGGTTCTGGATCGTGGGCAACCGCCCACATAGTCCAATGCGCGTTCTTCGCGGCCACAAGTCAGCGAAAATCGCTGTAGTTCGCCCCTTTGATTATTGGTAAAGCGATAGCCGAAAATCGGTCGGATGTTTCGCGTGAAGCTCCGACCGTTTTCGTTGCATGTCAGTCAACAAAATTGACTCCCGGCAGGCCTGGCCAATCCCATGTGCCGACATTGGACGTTGCTTTCATGCAACGCGTTTTGATGCAAAGTCTTACAGGATGTTGTTTACACAATGTTAACGACATTGTCTGCAGCTGGTTGACTTTTCACATCACGCTTCTGACTGCTAAGCCCGCAATGCATCCACTCTGCCCGCAAACGTGACGTTTTTTGATGTTGCGATTTTGCCACGCATCCGGCATGTGCCGTCGGGAATGATTCGTGCCCTACGAAGTGTTCAACGAAGGCGGACGTTTAGATCCGCCTCGAAATAACAACACAGAGTGAGGATGCGGATTATGTTGAAACGACTTTGGAACGACGAATGCGGTGTCATTCTGTCTGCCGAACTGGTGCTGATTGGCACCATTCTGGTGATCGGGATGATTGTTGGCCTGGTAGAACTGCAATGTGCTGTTGTGGGTGAACTAAGCGATCTTGGTGACGCCATTGGCAACCTTGATCAAAGCTATGTTGTTAGCGGAATGACGTCTTACAAGGCTGCCGGCGGAATTAAGGCGGCAACAGCTGGAGCGAAATATACTGACTCACCCGACGAAGGCGATTGCAACACCATTATCGTCTGCGATCAGGCCACCGGACACGGCGAAAAGAGCTACGGATACTGATGGGTGACTGACTGTTCGGTAACGTATTGCTGAACGGTTCGCACTCATGTTTTGAAGATTTCGTGTACTGGATAAACGCGAATTTTAACCAACAACCTGCGTCAACGGCGAACTTTGCCGGTCGCAGGTTTTTTGTTGCGCGGGGGCGGCCTGCCCCGGCTGAATTCGTCGGCACCGATCTTGTGAATCAGACGCATCGGCAGTTAGAAGACGACCTTGCAGTCAAAGAGTTGGCTGAACTTCGATCGCGACATACGCCATTTTGTGCAGCTGTTGAAGCCTGACAAGGGCTTCGCCCCTGACCGAGTGGCGTGGCACGCAGAAAGACGTGGAACGCTCGAATTGCCGAGCCGCTCCGTTGTCGCTACGACCAACATGCGCACCGTGTTCGCGTCGCTTCAACTAAGACTCTAACGGTAAATGCCTGAATGCGACTGAAGAACTCGTCAGGGAAGACGATTTTGAATACGAATGGAACGAAATCCGGCCAGGTGCTAAGCCTGCTTCTGCACGATGTGACTGACGAGCCACATCGCAGCGGCTTTATGCAGCCCACGGCGTTTCGCTACAAGCATTCCGTGAGTGCGTTCGGCGAATATCTGGATGCCGTTGAAGAATCCGGCTTGCCAGTGACCGTTCTTCAGGATTACGGATTAGACCTTCGGCCAGCTTCTTGCCGCATCTCTTTCACATTCGACGACGGTGGAGCATCGGCGTGCACCGCAGCCGACCTTCTGGAACAGCGAAACTGGCGTGGACTGTTTTTTGTGACCACAGGCCTGATTGGTCAGCGTGGCTTTCTAACCAGCCGGCAGATTTGCGACCTTGCGTCACGCGGGCACGTGATTGGCAGTCACTCGTGCACTCATCCAGACGTTTTTCGCAGTCTTAGCCGACAACAGATGCGACAGGAATGGACCGACAGCCGTAACCTACTTCAGGACTTGCTGGGACAACCGGTTAACGTCGGCAGTGTTCCCGGAGGCGACTGCGACAACGTGACAATTGAAGAAGCTGCGACAGCCGGGCTTACCACATTGTTCACCTCTGAACAGGTGACAACCAGTTGGGATTACGCTGGAGCCACGTGCTATGGCCGAATGATGATGCTGAACAGCACCGCACCAGAAACGCTGAGACGATGGCTGCGGTATCCCACGGTAGGCGTGCTTCCTGAACGAGCTGTTCGATTTGCGAAATCCAGCGTGAAGTCGATCATGGGGCCGTTCTATATGAGGCTTGTCGAACGACGGAGAGCTCAGCATGAGCACGCTTGATGATTCATTAGCGGCGGGCGGCTCTACAGCAGGCGTTCCAACAGTAGGCGTTCCAACAGT
>ERZ887851.309-NODE-309-length-49253-cov-11.620920_pt1 | contig 49253 bp, 44 predicted proteins | sample MGYA00521100_ERZ887851 | MGnify/ENA primary metagenome ERZ887851 (study PRJEB32303, sample SAMEA104408602) | aquatic metagenome | biome: Brackish water; feature: Pelagic; material: water | place: Baltic Sea | collected 2014-06-06T16:11:00 | depth 11,444 m ... | reverse complement strand
AAATTGATTTTCACAATATTAAAAAAAAATCAAAAAAATGGATAAACGCCATAATTTGAAAATGGGTGATCTATTTTTAGATCACCTATTTAATACTCCATTCAAAAAAAAGTACGTATTTGACTGCCCAAAAAACCAATCAAAACTCCCACACCCCCTCTACAAAGACCTCCATTTAGGGTACCTCTAAAGACCTTTTTAGCTCAATGATGACAGTGATTTACAGTGGATGGAATAGGTCCCAACCTTGTGGAGCTGTTGTTATGTAAAATATCAAAAGCCCTAACCTACACAGAAAAACCGTTCTAGAAAATCCAACTTACCTTCAAGTATTAAGATCGTTAGGGAAGTTTTTAGGTTTTAGAAAAGACGCGTTTTTGCCAGTATATTGCCAGAAATAAAAAAATCCGCAATATCATCTTACACGAGATATTACGGATTCTTAAAGTACCTCGGGTGGGAATCGAACCCACACTCCCGAAAGAACTGGATTTTGAATCCAGCGCGTCTACCAATTCCGCCACCGAGGCATTTGAAAACTGTTGATGGACAGTAGGGCACAAAAATAATAAAATATTTTACCTTCCGATTTAAAATGTTCAATAAGGTGAAGCATTATTTTATTTTTAAATTTGTTGCGATATATATTTATTATGGAGACTCCTGCAAAAATTTTCACGTGTACACAAAGTACGGCTTTAGGCAAGCTCATTGCCGATCATTTTGGAATTGAGATTGGAAAAGTAAACTTTTCACGATACAGTGATGGGGAATTTCAACCCTCTTTCGAAGAGTCTGTTCGTGGAGCTCGAATCTTTATTGTAGGTTCTACCCACCCTTCGTCCGAGAACTTGATGGAAATGCTATTGATGCTCGACGCTGCTAAGCGCGCATCGGCCCGTCACATTACCGCTGTGATGCCTTATTTTGGATGGGCACGACAAGATCGAAAAGACAAGCCCAGAGTCCCCATAGGAGCGAAATTAATCGCCAAATTGTTGGAATCTGCGGGAGCGACGCGCATCATCACCATGGATTTGCATGCCGATCAGATCCAAGGATTTTTTGAAAAACCCGTGGATCATCTGTTTGCTTCCACCCTATTCCTACCTTACATTAAATCACTGAACTTATCCGACCTCACCATTGCTTCGCCAGATATGGGAGGTTCCAAACGTGCCTATGCCTACTCAAAATTCCTGAGCAGTGACGTTGTAATCTGTTTCAAACAAAGACAAAAGGCAAATATTATCTCTCATATGGAGCTCATTGGGAATGTAGAAAACAAAAATGTAATCTTAGTCGATGACATGGTAGATACTGCAGGAACACTCACCAAAGCTGCCGATTTGATGAAGGAACGCGGTGCTATTTCTGTACGTGCCATATGTACTCATGCTCTGCTCTCGGGCAATGCCTATGAAAAAATTGAGGCCTCTCAACTCGAAGAGCTGATTGTAACCGATTCTATCCCCCCAAAAGTTAGTCACCCTAAAGTAAAAGTGTTATCTTGCGCCCCATTATTTGCTGAAGTAATGAAAAATGTTCATTACAATCAGTCCATAAGTTCAAAATTTATAATGTAAAAAAAAATTCATGAAATCGATTACCATCAAAGGATCCAAAAGAGAAAGCGTAGGCAAGGTTGCAACCAAAGCTTTACGTAATGCTGATAAAGTTCCCTGCGTGTTATATGGAAGAGAAACTCCCCTCCATTTTTCCGCAAATGAACTTGATTTCAGTAAATTAGTTTACACTCCCAATGCACATACGGTTGTACTTGATATTGAAGGAGGTCAAAAAATTAATGCCATTTTACAAGACATTCAATTTCATCCTGTCAGTGATAAAATTCTTCATGTAGATTTTTATCAACTGTCTGATGATAAGGAAGTAAATATGGAAATTCCTGTCACGATAACAGGATCAGCCCCTGGAGTAATGTTCCAAGGAGGAACCTTAGTGATCAGCAAACGCAAACTCAAGATCAGGGCACTCCCCCAAAATCTTCCTGATTTTATTACGGTTGACATCTCAACACTCAAATTAGGAAACAAAATTTTAACTTCAGACTTAGAAGCTGAAGCTTTTACCGTCCTGCATCCGGACAATACGGTGATTTGTAAAATACGAACGTCTAGAGCCTCTATGAGCGTTACAGTCGAAGCAGAAGAATCTACTGAAGAAGGGGAAGCTCCATCAGAAGAGGAAAGCACTTCTGAAGAATAATTAAGTAGTGTTGTCAATTATTAAAAAAAGCATCTCCTCTTGAGATGCTTTTTTTAATTTTACAAAATGCTGTTGAAGTGGCTTTTCGGAAAAGCAAAACCCATTGACATGACAAAATACTTGATTGTAGGTTTGGGCAATATTGGCAATGAATACCTCAAAAGCCGTCACAATATCGGTTTTGAAGTAATCGACTATATGGCCGAAAAATTTGAGGTAGAAATGACCGACCTCAAGCTGGGGGCAAAAGGAAGTTTCAATCACAAAGGCAAAAAAATCATTCTTCTCAAACCTTCTACCTTTATGAACCGCAGTGGAAAATCGGTAAAATACTGGGCGTTGAAAGAGAAAATTGCCCTTCAAAATATTCTAATCGTTACCGACGACCTTCATCTTCCCCTGGCATCGCTTCGACTCAAAGGCAAAGGGAGTGATGGAGGGCATAATGGGCTGAAAGACATCGAATCACAACTCAATACCCCGCATTATTCCAGACTTAGAATTGGGATAAAAAGCGAAGAAAAAGGATACAATCAGGTCGATTTCGTTTTGGGAAAATTTACCGAACAGGAACAAGAAAAGCTGACTAAAAGCCTTCCGGATTGTAGTGAAATCGTTCTGTGTTTTACACAAATGGGTTTGGACAGAACCATGAATACGTTCAACGGAAAACCCCCTAAAGAGAGGTCTTGAAGTAGCCCACGGGTGATTGGGAAATATTCCCCTCTTGGTCTCGAGTCAAAACCTTCCAATAATAACTTTGATCCGAATCCAACGAAGCGGTAATCGAATTGGAAGTTAAATTTTCGGCGGCCAAAATCAAGTCATCGGGACCGGCTCCAATATACACATCATAACTTTCTATATCGCCATCCAAATCGACCGCTTCCCACACGAGCGTCAAAGCACCATTCTCCAAACGTATCTTTGCGTTGTTCTTAGGACTGACCAGTTTTGCAGAAAATGGAAAATGACTAAGGGTTTGAGTCCCCTCCAAATAAAACGTCCAAACTTCACTTTTGGTCACCGTCTCCGTTTGTTCTGATTTAGAATTCACCCACCAAGCGTATTGCTTTGCTCTATCCAATACTACAGAAGAATACAAACGTATCGTTTCTTTTTTTTGATCAACATTGGTCAGTATATCTCTGATTACCAATTCGTATTTATCGGCATGAAGTGCTGTCTGCCAATTGAAGTTGACTTGGCTTTTTTGATCACTAATTCGTACAGCCGTGTTGCAACTGTTGTTGTTTTCGGGACCTAACAATACGGCAGGCTCAGGATCGGGAATGACTTCCTTTTTACAGGACACCAAAATCATTAAAACAATAAAAAAGCACCTTTTCATCAACGTTTTAAAAGTTTAAAGTTTTCAATCCTATCTCCTGATATCACACGGACGAAATAAACTCCTGGGGGATAAAAGTCTAACCCTATGGAGTAATTTCTGTTGAGTGGCTGTAGCATGAGCTCCCACTGATCTAACACATCACCCTGCAAATTGAACAGTGAAATTTGAGCCGTCATCGCCATTCCGCCCACGACAATATTTACCGTTTCGGAAGCGGGATTTGGGAAGATATTAGAATTTTCAGAAATATAGATTTCTTTGACCTGAGTGCCCTGACAAACCAAATCGGTACTGACCTCAACAGTAGTCAACCCTTCTTGCAAGGTAAAGCGATGCCTTCCAGACTTGAGGTTGTACTCCTCTCCGTTGAGCCTGAGCTTGTAATTTTGTCCTCCCGACAAGTCTATTGTGACCGATAGATCCGCTGCATTGAGTTTAGTAACCACATTCAATGGATCCGGATCTGACAATTCTGTGGAATAGCACCTCTCAAAACCGGATACATCAGGCGAGCTAATACAAATCGTGTAGGCTCCCTCCGCCAAATTAGGAATACTTATTTCATTATTTTGATCAAAAGATTCCTCTGCGAAATACCCATTTGGACCATTGATGATGAGCTTATAATCAAATTGTGCAATGGCTGAAATGGAAATGGAACCATTGTTTTTCCCAATACATGAGGGATTTTCCTTACTCAAACTAAAATTGTTTAAAGAATCGATATCACATACATCCCCTATACCGTCTTGATCTGAATCTGATTGATCCGAATTGGGAACCGAGGGGCAATTGTCTAAAGTATCGGGTACATCATCATCGTCTGAATCCAAAACAACAGCACCTCTGTAACAAACCCTGATCGAAAATTCTGTCAATGAACCACTATAGCCCTCGAATTGATCATCTATTTGCAAGGTCCACCTTCCTTTTAAGCTTTTTCCATTCAGCAGTGACAAATCCCCTAGAGGTCGAAAAGCGCCTTTAAAAGGGGGTAATGCAAAAACAATAGAGGATGAGGCTTCTTGATCAAAAACAGTTTGGTAGTAATCATTTCCATCCCCACCGAGGCTTTGGGTCAGCTTGATTCTGGTATTGTCGGGTGCAATAAGAAAAATAGAAATGTCTTCAATATAACTGTGCTCGAGGGAAAGATTCACATTAATGTCTTGAATCACGGCCTGATCATAAACATCCAGATATACACGGGTTGTTTTTGCCGACCCTCCTATTGCATCTGAAATTCTTTTAGGTAATTGGTCGACATTGTAATCGCTGCAATTAACCGTATACGTTCTAAAACTCCCTGTCTCAGAATAAGGCCCATTGGCACACAAATTCAAGGGTTGAACCCGCCAATAATACAGACTTGAAAAATCCAAATCTTTCACATGTGTCGAGGGTGTTGTAAGCGTTTCCGAATGAACTAAACTCAAAAAGCTTTGATCTTTTGAAATCTCAAGGCGGTATTCGCTTGCGTTTGGGTGGGCAGTCCATGTTAGGCTTACCGCATTACTCTGCTCTACCTCAGTATCGATCGGAGCGATTAACGAAATACCTTGAAAGTTTTCTTCCCTGATCCTTACCTCCAAATGGATCAAACGATTGACGGATGCTCCGGAGGCCTTCAATTGTAAGGCTAAATCCTGCGAGGGAAGCGCATCAAAACCCGTCAACCTTATGGTCTCGGAGCTAACACCTGAGTTCAACACACGCTTCGAAAACTGGGCTGAGAGGGCGGAGGGAAGATTGGTAAAACTCAGATTTACCGCTTCATTAAAACCCGAAAAGGTTTCGAAATCAAAAGTAAAATCCACTTCATTGTCACAAGCTTCCTCTTCGTATCGATCAAAGGAGACAACAAAGGGGGAAGGATCGATTTCAATATCATGGGTATTGACGGTAAAATAAATTGAATTGTCTGGAACAATTTTGATCCTAACCTGCTCCGAATCGATTCCACTGGGAACGGTAATGGTCTCTTTCCCGTCGTTGGGTGTAGAGGCCATTAGGGTCTTATCAAAAGTATTCCCTCCATCTTCAGACAATAAAATTGAAACCGATTTGGTGTTGATCGGTGCCTGATCGGTTTGATTCACTTCCCAAGTCACAACTTGCCTTGAGCCAGCTTCCCAAGTAATCCCCCCTTCATTTTGAGAATTCAACTGAAAGGGTCCTGCATCGGAATAAACCGTAATCACTTTTACATCGGATGAAGTTCTGCCTTTCCCCTCTGCAGTAGCAGGATAACGATCTCTTACCGTCACCCCCCAAGTAAGAGTCCTGTCTACTAAGGAAACGGTTTCCCAACGGCCATTTACTTTAGGGTTGTCCAAGGTCAAATTTCCATTGAGAATCGCTTCCATTTTGGGAATGGTTCTTATCGGACTGGCAGATGGAGGTAGGGATCGTGCTTGTGGCCCCAAATGATTGTATGGCCCAAAACTCAAAGCATCTACCTGAGCGCTGTCCAGTTGTTCCCAGCAATAAAACAAAGTGTTGCCCTCTGGATCGGTTCCTGAAGCTTTCAATTCGTAAGGGGTTCCAATGGGAAGGATATGGTCTTGACCCGCATCTACAACTGGAGCCGCATTTTCATTATCAGAAGAGGCATAACAGCTCTGCATGGCAATGTATTCATTGATGTTTTTAAGGGAGTAATAATGAAAATAAGGATCGCTGTGATGCTGAACATTATCCATCCCTACAATCCCGGCATATCCCATGATGGTCGATCCACTTGCGGGTTCGGAACTGAAACCCTCTAACTCATTTTCGTAGGCAAAAGTATGATAGGCCCCAAACTGATGTCCTACTTCGTGGCTTACAAAATCTATATCAAAATGATCGTTGAAATAGGGATCGCTGGAACTCCCTTGAAAAGGATGTGCGCTAAAAGCGGCTCCTTTGTATCCGTCTTTACAAACACTTCCCACAGAACCTGCGTTGCCATTACCCCCATCTCTAGAATAGGCAAATAGATGGCCTAAATCATAATGCTCTGAGCCTATCTTTTCATCCAAAACCTGTTGGATCTCATCGTTTAAATTGTCACTGTAAGGATCCAATTCTATGCTGGTATAAATCAAATCTAATCCCGAAATCAACTCCAAATGAATCCCTAATTCTGTTTCAAATATTTCATTCACCCTGTTGATGGTACTCACCACAGAGGCAAAAGCATCCTCTTGATTCGTTCCATTGGCTGGATCATTGTCTCCCCAAAAGTCGGTGTAACCTCCTGAGGTCGAAATGGCCAACTTAAAGGTTTTAATGTCTCCCGCCTTAGCGGTACGAGCACTTTTTAGATTGATTTCGGGCCGATCCCGACCCTTCCAATTGTTCTCTAAAGGGGTAGAGCATTTAAAACCGACCGCATCAACATCTTCCGAACGGTTGTACGACACGTATCGGTTTTTTTGAGTTCTCACAGGTTGTAAAAACCGATTTTCCCCATCGGGAAAACGCAACCAAGCATTGATTCCAGTTGGGGTATAAGAAAGTCTGATTTTTACCTCAGGACGTTTTCGGCTTTTACCCACATAGGTCCGAATTTGAGGAAATTGTGCTTGGAGTTCGGGAGATAAAACAGGGGTTTCTTTGAGATCAAACACTTCTTGTTCTCCCACCTCATTCGGTAAAATCATTTCGGTGACCCGTGCTTTGCCCAATGGCTGTTCGTCCCTTAAAGGGGGATAGGCATGTGCAAAAGCCTTCTCATCCAAATCCAAATACACCCTTCCTTTTTGACCTGAAATGGGTAAATAGCCGATGGATTGCTCTGCGGATTGAGACCAAAATTGCTGTGCGTTGACGCCAACCATTCCCATAAGTAACAAAATCAATAGAGTGGGGATAAAAGGGGATTGTCTCAATGTGTCTTCTAATTTTTTATAATTTAAAAAAAACAATATTAATGTTGAAATATTTTAAGTGTACTTTTGAATAATATCAATTCTTTTTTGAATGGAGGTCATCCATAGTATTTCAAATTATCACCCCCAAAGAAGCAGCATACTCACCATTGGAACTTTTGATGGTGTCCATGTGGGGCATCAAAAAATCATTCGAAATCTGGTTGAAAACGCAAAGAAACAAAATTTAAGTGCCATAGTACTGACGTTCTTCCCCCATCCGCGAGTGATTTTACAAAAAGAAAGTCAGATCAAGATGATTGATACAATGGAGGAAAAAAAAAGACTTTTGGAAAAACTGGGAGTAGATTTTTTGATCATTCAACCATTTACTTTAGCCTTTTCTAAAATGACTGCGGTTGAATACACCCGTGATATTTTGGTTCATAAGCTCAAGATTTCGAAACTTATTTTGGGTTACGATCACCGTTTTGGAAGAAACAGAGAGGCAACCGTTGCGGACTTAAAGCAATTTGGGCTCGACTATGGTTTTGAAGTCGAAGAGATTCCCGCCCAAGACATTGATTCCATAGCTGTGAGTTCGACCCAAGTGAGAAAGGCCATCGTCACTGGAGCACTCCAAAAAGCCAATCGGTACTTGGGAAGACCTTTTTCTCTCAGTGGAATCGTTGTAAAAGGAGACAAAATTGGAAGAAAAATCGGCTATCCTACTGCCAATATAGAGATGGAAGAAGACGACAAGCTCAAACCACAAGAAGGGGTTTATCTCGTTCAATGCCATTGGGAGGGAAAAAAACTTTTTGGAATGATGAATGTAGGAAAACGCCCAACAGTAGCGGGGAAAGAAACCCAGATCGAAACCTATTTTTTTGATTTTAAGGGAGACCTCTATGGTAAAAGACTCCGTATTGATCTTTTGGAAAAAATAAGAGATGAACAAAAATTTGATTCTTTAGATACCTTGAAGAATCAGTTGGATGCAGACCAAAACAGTTGCCAAAATTTAATCCCAAATTACCAATAAACTTTAATTATTCGGTTGGTTTCTTCTACCTTTACCACGAAAAAACAAATAGATGTTACCGCTTGCATATCTGAGAGAACAGCCCGAAAAAATAAAGGAAGGATTGTCCAAAAGGAATTTCCCACAACCCGAGTTGGTAGATCATTTGCTCGAAACAGATAAGAAACGAAGAGCGCTACAAAGCCAATTGGATGAATCGCTTTCCAAAAGTAACCAGCTGGCTAAGGAAATTGGAAATCTTTTCAAATCGGGTGAATCCGAAAAAGCCAACGCCTTAAAAGCACAAACCGCAGCATTAAAAATTACAGCAAAAGAACTTCAAGAGCAACTACAAAGTGTTGAAGTTGATTTGTTGTCCCTAAGAACGCAAATTCCCAATGTTCCCGACGAAAGTGTTCCCTTTGGAACTTCTGAAGAAGACAACGAAGAAGTTTTTAGCGCCGGTACTATTCCTGATTTAGGAGATCAAGCCCTCCCCCACTGGGAATTGGCTTCTCAATACGATTTGATCGATTTTGATTTGGGCAGTAAGATTACCGGTGCAGGCTTCCCGGTTTACAAAGGTAAAGGAGCCAAACTCCAGAGAGCACTCATTCAATACTTTTTGGATAAAAATACCGCTGCGGGTTATACAGAGTTTCAAGTTCCCCACTTGGTCAACGAAGATTCTGGATTTGGAACAGGGCAATTACCCGACAAAGAAGGCCAAATGTATCACATAGCCGAAGACGGACTCTATTTGATTCCTACCGCCGAAGTTCCACTGACGAATCTTTTTAGAAACCAACTATTAGACGCCAAAGATTTACCCATTTGCCTCACGGGCTATACGCCTTGTTTTCGGAGAGAAGCCGGCAGTTATGGCGCCAATGTTAGGGGACTCAATCGGTTGCACCAGTTCGACAAAGTCGAAATTGTGAGACTCGAAGAACCCCAAAACTCGAGGGCCTCATTGGACAAAATGGTAGATCACGTCAAAAGCCTACTGGAAGAATTAGAATTGCCGTACAGAATCTTAAAACTCTGTGGAGGTGACTTGGGTTTTACCGCTGCTTTGACTTTCGACTTCGAAGTGTATTCAACCGCACAAAAAAGGTGGCTGGAAATCAGTTCTGTTTCCACATTTAACAGCTTTCAATCGGAGCGATTACAACTGCGATACAAGGATAAAAATGGTAAAAAACAAGCCGTTCACACCCTCAACGGGAGTTCGTTGGCCCTTCCAAGGGTGGTTGCAGGACTTTTAGAGAACCATCAAACTCCCCATGGAATCAGCATCCCCAAAGCATTGATCCCTTACACGGGTTTTGAAACAATTCATTGATCGATGGTGGTCTATAATGTCACCTGTAATGTGGCGCTAGAAATCGAAGAAAAATGGTTGGAGTGGATAGATCTCCAACTCACCGATTTGTCTCAGTCCGAAAAAATTACCTCTACCACCCTCCTCCGATTGGAAACAAATACGCCCTCCGATGGGGTGGTTTATGCCCTTCAATGCCAAATCTCTGACCACAATACCCTAAAGGGATTTCTCCAAAACGAGGACCTCAACTTAAAACAACACCTCAAGCATCAATTCGGTGAGGGTGTGCTCCATTTCAGCAGCCAACTCGAAATCATAAAACACTACCCATGAAAGCCGTTTTTCCTAAAAAAAAATTAGGACAACATTTTTTGAATGATCTCAACATTGCTCAAAAAATAGCGGATTTACTTCAAAATCAAAACTGCGACAATGTATTGGAAATAGGGCCGGGTATGGGAGTGCTTACTGATTTTTTGATCCCTCATTCCAAAAATTTAAAAATGGTGGAAATTGACTTAGAGTCGGTAGCCTATCTCAATCAAAAATATCCCGAAATGCAGGCTCAGATTCTCAATGAGGATTTCCTTAAAATGGATATTTCAACCCTTTTCGCAAACGAATCATTCGCCATTATTGGAAATTTTCCGTACAACATTTCCAGTCAGATCGTTTTTAAAACCTTGGAGCACCGCCACAGCATTCCTTTCTTCTGCGGGATGTTTCAAAAAGAAGTTGCCCAAAGGATTTGTGAAAAACCGGGCACCAAAGCCTACGGCATTCTCTCGGTTTTGTGTCAAACCTACTACCATACCCAATACCAATTCAATGTTTCTCCAGGCGTTTTTTCACCTCCTCCCAAAGTTGATTCAGGAGTACTATCACTCGAAAGAAAAGAAGATTTGATCGTTGATTTTGATGAAAAATTACTTTTCAGAATCGTTAAAACCGGATTTCAACAAAGACGAAAGACCTTGAGAAACAGCCTTAAAACCCTCAATATTCCCAAATTTATTTTAGAAGATAGTATCTTTGACCTTCGACCAGAAAAATTATCTTCGGAGGAATTCATTGAACTGACAAAAAAAGTGGGAAATGCCAAAATTTGAAATCAATAAAACTGGAATAAAATCCATTAAGGAGTTGATCGATAATGGCTCCGACAAAAAATTACTAAAAAAACTGAAAGATTTACACTACGCTGATATTGCGGAAGTGATTTATGAACTTTCTGCCCATCAAGGCACTTATCTCGTCAAATTACTCGGGAGTGACAAAACCGCCGATGCCTTGGCCGAAGTGGATGAAGACATTAGAGAAGGCATACTGGAAAATCTCTCTGCCAAAGAAATTGCTGAAGAAGTAGAAGAGCTGGATACAGACGATGCCGCCGATCTGATTGGCGAACTCTCCAAGGAACGACAAGAGCGGGTCATGTCTCAAATCACTGACGCTGGGCACGCATACGACATTCGCGAACTGCTTGCCTATGACGAGGATACCGCAGGAGGTTTGATGGCCAAAGAACTCGTTAAGGTAGAAGAGAATCTCAGCGTTCTCAAATGCCTCAATGCGATGCGGGCTCAAGCGGAAGAAGTAACGCGGGTCCACTCCATTTATGTGGTCGATAAAAATAACGTTCTCAAAGGAAGGCTTTCTCTCAAAGACCTTATTACCGCAAGCTCCAGAGCCATTGTCAAAGATATATACATTCCCGAAGTAGATTATGTCACCCTGGATCAATCGGGAGAAGAAGTGGCAAATATTATGTCCAAATACGACTTGGAGGCCATTCCCGTAGTGAACAAAAAAAAACAACTCATGGGTCGAATCACCATCGACGATATTATCGATTTGATCAAAGAAGAAGCCGAAAAAGATTATCAACTCGCAGCGGGGATTTCGAATGATGTAGAGGCCAATGATGGTATTTTTGAACTTACAAAAGCACGATTGCCATGGCTTTTCTTAGGACTCTTAGGCGGATTGGGCAGTGTTTTTATCCTTCAAGATTTTGAGCAAGTCATGGAACTGCCTGAACTGAGAAGCTTATTTTTTTACACCCCGCTGATTGCGGCTATGGCAGGCAATGTGGGTGTACAATCCTCAGCCATCATTGTACAAGGATTGGCCAATAATGTCATAAAAGGATCGATGTTAAAGCTCCTTTTTAAAGAAATTGGATTGAGTCTGATTAACGGTTTGGCACTCGCTCTGGTCCTCATTCTTTTTGGCTTTATTGTTGGACAAGACCTTTCCATAAGTCTTACCATAGCAGGAGCCATGATGGGAGTCATCATCATTGCGGCATTGATTGGTACTTTTGTACCCATTATTCTGGATAAAAGAGGGATCGATCCGGCGATTGCCACAGGACCCTTTATTACTACGGCCAATGACATTTTTGGTATTTTCCTGTTTTTCTATATGGCCAAAATATTTTTGGGCTTCTAATCGCAAATCATGAAAGTCTTACACCTTGAGGAAAACCATCCCGCTCTCATTGAGGGGCTCAACATGCTGGGGATGCAAAACGACTTGGCCTATGGAGATGCGCTGGAGGATGTATTGGCCAAAATCGGTCAATACGATGGGCTCATCATCAGAAGTAAATACCCTATTGATGCTCCTTTTTTGGCACATGCTAAAAAACTAAAATTCATAGGACGTGTAGGAGCAGGACTGGAAAACATTGACGTTAAAGCCGTTGAATCTCACAACATTCATTTGCTAAACGCTCCTGAGGGCAATCGAAATGCCGTTGGAGAACACGCATTAGGGATGCTTTTGGCTCTGATGAATCGCCTCAAATCTGGACATGCCTCCATTCAGTCTGGACAATGGGATCGAGAGGGGCATCGCGGTTGGGAACTCTCTGGCAGAACGGTAGGCATCATTGGCTATGGCAATACGGGAAAAAGTTTTGCCCAAAAAATATCTGGGTTTAATGTTGAAACCCTTTGCGTTGACCTCCTCGACCGTGTCGGGGATCACAACGCCAAGCAAGTCGATCTAAAAACTTTGCAAGCTCGATGCGATGTCATCAGTCTTCATATTCCACAAACCGATTTGACTCGGGCTATGATCGATAAAACGTTTATAGACACTATGGCTCACCCCTTTTGGCTGATCAACACCGCTCGTGGATCGGCAGTAGTAACCCAAGACTTGGTAGCCGGTTTGCAATCTCAAAAAATTATGGGTGCCGGACTGGATGTTTTGGAATACGAAACCCAATCCTTTTCTTTCATTTTTAATCAAAAAGAAATTCCTCCTGCATTGCAATACTTGTTGGAATCACCCCAAGTGCTGCTCAGCCCTCATGTGGCGGGATGGACTCGAGAGAGTCATATCAAACTGGCCACAACCATAGTAGATAAAGTCAAAAAACTGTTTTTTTAGACTTCCGCTTTTACGACAAACTGGGCTGTTTTTTTCGTTCTTTGTTCCAACAGGATGTCGCCTACCCAATCTTTGATGAAGTTGATGGCAGGTTTGTCAAAATGGCGAATCGTATAGAGCGAAACCCCATCCGATACTTTTACATTAAATTTCTTTTCCAATTCTATCAATAAGGATTCCAGCTTATTATACTTATTGTAGATGCAGATCGAAAAACTAATGGCCGAGTTTTGGATCATCTCCACCCGCATCTGATACTGATGCAACAAAGCAAAAATCTCACTGATGTTTTCCTCTACTATGAAAGAAAAATCCTTGGAGGACAATTTCAGCAAAGTTTGGTCTGTTTTGACGATATAGCAAGGGACCAAGGGATCCAGTGTTTTTCCTTTGGATACAGAAGTCCCAGGGTTTTCTGGGTTTTCGAAAGATTTTACATAAAGCGGAATTTCTTTACGTTGCAGCGGCTGAAGCGTTTTGGGATGGATCACCGATGCCCCGTAAAAAGCCAACTCAATGGCCTCGCGATAAGAGATTTGGTTTAATAATACGGTGTCCTTGAATTTTCTGGGGTCTCCATTCAATACTCCGGGTACGTCTTTCCAAATGGTAACCGACTCGGCCCCCATGGCATAGGCAAAAATGGCGGCACTATAATCGGATCCTTCTCGGCCCAGGGTGGTGGTCAAACCCTTGGGTGAACGGCCAATAAAACCTTGTGATATGAGTGTACTTTTACCTTCAATGGCCTTTTGAATGGCTATTTCTGTATCCTTCCAATTCAAATTGGCATCGCGGTAGTAGGCATCGGTTTGGATGCACTCGCGGGCATCCAACCAAGTATTTTCGATTCCCTCTTGCTGCATATAGTGGCTGATGATTGTCGTTGAAACCAATTCTCCTAAACTCACCACTTGATCGTAAATCAAACTGTACTCATCGGCATCGGTGGTTCTCAAAAATGTCAATACACTATCAAAAAGAGCATTTACTTTTAGAAGAATTTCGGAAGGGGCTGTTTTGAATAACTCCTCAATGATGCGGAGATGGTTTTCCCTTACCGTTTCCAGATCTTGAGTATATTGTGTCTTATTTTCAAAAAAGGAATGCACCACCTGCTCTAAGGCATTGGTGGTTTTGCCCATGGCCGAAACTACGATTAAGGTGTTCTCAAAGCCCGTGAATTTTAAAACACTCAATATGTTTTTTACCCCGGTGGCTTCTTTCACAGACGCGCCTCCAAACTTAAATACTTTCATCTTTATGAATTGATTTTTGAAATATAGTGGTCCAAGCTTTTTTTGTCCATCTGCACGGTTCTCCAGTCTTCCAAAACAGAAGCACCACTTTTTTGGTAAAATTGGATGGCGGAAAGGTTCCAGTCCAAAACGGCCCATTCCACCCGTTCTACTCCGGCTCCATGGGCCTGCGCTAAAAAGGCGTGATACAATTGAGTCCCAATCCCCTTGCCTTTCATCGACTCCGTTACGATCAAATCCTCCAAGTGAAAAGTAGGACCTTTCCAAGTAGAATAACGGGGGTAAAACAAAGCCATGCCTACTACTTTTTCTGCAACCTCTGCCAATATACACTCAAATAACGGACGGTCTCCAAAACCGTCTTGTTCAATTTGGGTCTTAGTGACAATAACCGCCTCGGGCTCCTTTTCAAAAACCGCCAATTCGTGAATTAAAGACAAGATGGAACCCGCATCTGATTTTACCGCTTTTCGGATATGGACCTTCATATGGGCACAAAAATAAAGGGACAGCTGTGCATCCTAACATTTTGTTATATTTTATCACATTTTAGTGTCTGATTGTAAAAAATATAAAACTCGATCCCCTTTGGAAACCCCAACAAGCAGAAATTATTTTGAAACCCCTTCCAATTGTTTTCTTAAAGTCGGCCAAATACTCCTGAGGATTTCCTTTCAATTCTCCTGTTTTTATGATTTTTCTTTATAAAGTGTCTTCTATAAATTTTTAAATGTCTTTTTTAAAAATTAATACTAATCAAAAAAAGAACAAGATAAAAAAGTGCAATTTTAGAACTAAACAGATGATTTATTTTATTCATTTGTTGATGGTCTAACAAAAATTTTTTAAATTAAGCTTAAGTCTTATCCTTATGAAAACACTTAAATTTACAAGAAATGGAAAACGTTCAAGGGTGAGGCCTCACAAAGTGTGAAGCCAGTGTTGGCTTTGCATTTGGAATTTACTGTGGTCTTCTTGCTGCAGGTGGTGATTATTATGATTATTAAAGTTATATGATCAGCATGGCTAAAGAAATCCGATAGAACATCCTCATGAAAGCCATTGCATCAAGGTCTCAAAAAAGGCTTTGGGCTGTTCGGCATGGAGCCAATGCCCCGCGTCTTTTATTGCAAGAATTTCTGCATTGGGAAAATATCGCAAAATCATATCCTTATCCTTTTGAGGATTGATGTAATTAGAATGTTCCCCATAGAGAAAAAGGGTGGGTTGCTGGAATGCGTTTTGAGATTCGATTGAAGCCCCTATAGCTTCTGCGGCATTTTTTAATACGGCAATATTGGTGCGGAGTCCCAATTTTCCATCAGAAACCCAATAGAGGTTTTTGAGTAAAAACTGACGGGTAGCTGCATCACTGATATAGTTTTCTAAATGCTCGGCGGCGGCATTTCTGGAAGTAGTTTCTCCAAAATCTAAGGTACTCAGTCCTGCCAAAATTTGCTGATGGTGAGGCGCGTAATATTTGGGAGCAATATCGGCGACCACCAGTTTTTGCACCCGATCGGGATGTTGTAAGGCAAACGCCATCGCTGTTTTTCCACCCATAGAATGACCCAACACTATAGCTTGATCCACTCCATGATGATCCAAATAGCGAGACAAATCTTCTGCCATAACTTTATAATCAAAGGCCTCACTCCAAAAACTCCTGCCGTGATTTCTCTGATCCACCAAGTGAACGCAATAGCCTTTTTCGGCCCAATTTTTGGCATGGGTTTTCCAATTGTCCCCCATTCCCAAAAATCCATGGAGAATAATAAAATGACGGTCCGACGCTCCAACGATATTGGAATGTAATATCTCCATCAGCTCAGTCGTTGCAAATACATAGGGATGACATTTTCGAAACCTAAATAAAGGGATTCGCATACCAGTGCATGGCCAATGGACACCTCTAAAAGATGGGGAATATGCTGCGCAAAAAAGGCGGTATTTTCCAAATTCAAATCGTGACCAGCATTGATCCCTATGCCCAATTCATGGGCCACAACAGCGGCTTTGGTATAGGGAGCTACAGCTTTTTCGGGATTTTTTTTAAAGTTTTTGGCATACGCCTCGGTGTACAATTCGATTCGGTCTGTTCCTGTTTTATGAGCCCCTTCGACCATTTCCGCCACCGGATCAACGAAAATAGAGGTTCTGATGCCATGGTTTTGAAACTCACTGATGACCTCAATGAGAAAATCTTTGTGTTTCAAAGTATCCCAACCTGCATTGGAAGTAATGGCATCCTCTGCGTCGGGAACCAAAGTGACCTGATCGGGTTGGATTCGGGTGACCAAATCAATGAATTCAGGGATGGGATTCCCTTCAATATTGAATTCGGTGGTCAATACAGCGGGCAAGGCTAAAGCGTCGTCATAACGGATATGACGTTGATCGGGCCTTGGGTGAATGGTAATGCCTTGTGCCCCAAAACGCTGTAAATCTGTTGCAACTTTGAGCAAATTGGGTACGTCGCCTCCACGAGAGTTTCGCAGGGTAGCGATTTTGTTGATGTTTACACTTAGCTGGGTCATAGTTTCCATTTAGTCAATAAAATTAAGAACTATTCCTGGTATCGGCTAAATTTCCCCTATCAAAAGGGAAGCCCAATAAAGTTTTGTAATTTTACCTTAAATTTTTTGGGATGAACATTGCCCTCTTTTGCGCTTTTGATACGCCAGAAACCATCGAGTTTGCCAAGGCTACTATTGCCTATTTGGAAAATAAAGGGCATCGATTGTCACTGGACCACCGGTTGACAGAACATCTGAGCGAGGGGGTTGAAAAATATGAAGCTTTCAATGCCTCGGGCACTCTGGATTCCAAAAATGATTATCTGTTCTCCATAGGGGGTGACGGAACTTTATTGCGGTCGATTCCCTTTGTAAAAGATACCGAAATTCCCATTCTGGGAATCAATACCGGTCGTTTGGGTTTTTTAACCAGTCTGCAAAAAGAATCACTGAATGAGGCTTTGGATAAATTTTTTGATGAAAAATTTAAATGTGTGAAGCGGACTTTACTGGCTGTGGAACTTTCTAAACCATCGGCAGAAATCGAAGAGTTTGGGTATGCGTTGAACGAGATCAGTATCAACAGAAGAAATACTACTGCGATGCTGAGCATAGCGACACAAATTGACCAAGAATATTTGACTACCTATTGGGCCGACGGACTCATCATTGCCACCCCTACAGGATCAACAGGCTATTCTTTGAGCAGTGGTGGCCCCATTCTGACCCCACAAACTGAGGGAATTGTTCTCAACCCCATTGCGCCTCATAATTTAAACATCAGACCCCTTGTGGTTCCTGATCAAGCGGTAATTGAAATCATTGTGGAAGGTCGAGGGGACGATCATTTGTTGTCTTTAGACTCTCGGATTTTTACTGTCGAGAATGGAACTCAAATCAATATCAAAAAAGCCCCTTTTTCGGTGTTTACTGTCGAACTGGATGGGGACAATTATTTCAAGACCCTTCGCGACAAACTTTTTTGGGGGTACGATGCCCGAAACAGGCAATAATTCCTGCTTTTGTTAGTTTTAGAATATGGGTAATAATGGGAAAAATTAATACCCCTGTTTTTTTTATTCCTATCTCAAGTGAAAAGGTTTTGGTTTTTTATTGTTCTTCTTTGCTTCTTCCACCACTCTAAGGCGCAGTTTCATGAATTGGGTGCCTTTTTGGGGGCAGGTAATTACATCGGTGATGTGGGATCTACTTATTTCGTTTTTCCAGAAAACCCTGCTTTAGGCTTGGTGTATAAATGGAACCGCACCACCCGTTATTCTCTTCGGGCCAATGCGATGCTGATGAATTTTGAAAAAAGTGATTACTCCCCTGTAGATCAAGCTCGATTCAATCGAAGGTATAGATTTAAAAATCAAATCATGGAGTTTTCTGTAGGAGGAGAGGTTAATTTTACAGATTTCAATCTTCATGGCAGCGAAAAATTATACGTACCCTACTTATTTTTGGGGGTCGGTTATATTCGTTATAACTTGTTTTACCACGATCCCAATACCCTAGAAAATATTGATTATGGAAAAGGAAATGATCTTGTTTTCCCTGCCATAGTGGGCATCAAGGCCAATGTATCTCCCTTTGTCGTTTTGGGGCTTGAAATAGGAGTACGCTATTCCCTTACCGACAACTTAGACGGAAGTGTCCCAGTGACCGAGGACAATATTCCAACCCATTTAGAATTTGGAAATTTACACAATAATGACTGGTATGTTTTTACTGGTTTAACAATTTCATTTACCTTTGGCGATCTGCCGTGTTATTGTAAAGAATGATCATGAGCAATTATAAAAATGATATGCCTAAACACCTCGCCATTATTATGGATGGGAACGGCCGATGGGCTGAGAAAAAAGGTAAGAATAGAATTCATGGGCACTCTCATGGCGTTAAGGCAGTGCAGAGGGTTGTAGAAGAAGCCGTTCAGCTGAAAATTGAATACCTTACCTTATATGCCTTTTCTACAGAAAACTGGGGCAGACCGCAAGAAGAAATTGGTCTGTTGATGCAATTATTGGTGAGTACTCTGAAAAGCGAGTTTGAAAAACTTCTCAAAAACCGTATCAAACTCAACGTGATTGGCAACATCCATCAACTTCCAAAAATTGTTCAAAGAGAATTACAATACGTGATGGAACAAACCAAAGATAATCGTGAAATGACCTTGACTTTGGCCTTGAGTTATGGAGGCAGAGAGGAGCTTGCCAATGTACTTAAACAATTGGTGGTCAAAGTTAAAAATAATATAATTTCTCCCGAAAAAATTGACCAATCCATTATTAATGAGCATCTTTATACACAGAATTTGCCTGATGTAGATTTGCTGATTCGAACCAGTGGAGAAAAAAGAATTAGTAATTTCTTGTTGTGGCAGATTGCCTATGCCGAATTGTATTTTTCCAAAGTACTTTGGCCTGATTTTACAAAAAAACATTTGCATAAAGCATTAAACAATTACCAAAAAAGAGAGCGCAGATTTGGAAAGACAAGTAAGCAACTTCTTGGGTAGATTATATCACCCATTCGCTACCGCTTTATGCTCATTATTCTTTTTGAGTGTTTTTTGTGTCCATGGACAAAATGCAGACGAGTACGTCAAAGGGAAGCTTTACACCATTGACACCATTACCGTTAGTGGAATCAAAACCTTTAGTGACCAAACGGTCATTTCTTACAGTCAATTGCGAAAAGGACAAAAAATCAACATTCCTGGGGATGACATCAGTGCAGTGGTCAACAAACTCTGGAACCTACAATTGTTCAGCGATATTAATTTTTACATTACCAAAATCGAAGGTGATCGGGTAGGATTAGAAATCGAAATCGAGGAATTACCTTCACTGAGCGAGGTAAAAATTAACGGGCTTAAAAAAGGTAAAATTGAACCTCTGCTCACCGAAACAGAACTCAAAGCAGGAAAAAAACTTTCTGAAAGTTTCTTGTCCAATACCAAAAACTACATCGTTAACAAGTTTAAAAAAGAGGGCTTCCTGAATACGAAAGTGGCTTTTAATACTGTTGAAGATACGATCAAAGCCAATACTTTCAAGATGGTCGTCAATGTAGATCTGGGTAAAAGAGTGAAAATCAAAGAAATTAACTTTGAAGGTAATGAGGTTTTTAACGATAAAAAACTTCGTTCCAAACTGAAGAAAACCAAAAAGAAATTTCCGCTTAGGTTTTGGAAAAAATCCAAATTCATAGACGAAGAATTTGATAAAGGCAAACAAAACTTGGTTGACTTCTACAAAGAAAAAGGATTTCGTGATGCGAGGATTGTAAAGGATACTCTGATCTTCAACGATGACAATACCATCAGCATCCACTTCGATATGGAGGAAGGTAATCGTTATTATTTTGGGGACATTTCCTATTTGGGAAATTCGATATATACCGACTTTCAACTCAGTCAGGTGCTGGGAATCCAAAAAGGAGACACCTACGATGGAATCCTTTTGAAAAAGAGAATTGCCGACGACAAACCTGATTCGAATGATCTAACGAATCTCTATCAAAATAATGGTTATTTATTTTCCAATATCAATGCCGTAGAAATCAGTGCCGAAAATGACACCATCAATTTTGAAATTAGAGTGCGTGAGGGAAAACTTGCCAGCTTTAACAAAATTACGGTTAAGGGGAATACCAAAACCAACGACCATGTAATTTATAGGGAATTACGAACCAAACCGGGTGAGTTGTACAGTAAAGATTTGGTAGTGAGAACAGTGAGAGAGTTAGGGCAATTGGGCTTTTTCGATGCAGAAAACATCAATCCTGACTTCAAAAATGTCGATTCTAATGCTGGGACAGTTGATATAGAATACGATTTGACCGAGGCAGGCGCAAGTCAAATAGAACTTCAAGGTGGTTATGGAGGGGGTGGATTTATAGGAACACTAGGGCTTTCATTCAATAACTTTTCTCTCAAAAACATTTTAAATTTCGACACCTACAAGCCCCTTCCCATGGGAGACGGGCAGAGTTTGAGTTTAAGACTGCAGGCCAGCCAGTTTTACAGCACCTACAGTTTTAGTTTTGCCGAACCTTGGATGGGGGGTCGAGAACCGGTTCAATTCTCTACTTCTTTATCCCATACCATTCAATACCGATTCGATTATTTTACCGGTAGAGCCGATAAAAGCCAGTATTTTCAAATCAGTGGTTTGACCTTAGGGCTGGCCAAGAGGCTAAAGGTGCCTGATGATTTTTTTACTCTATCCCAATCCATAGCCTTTCAGTATTACGATTTGAATAACTATTACACCGGGCTGTTCACCTTTGGAGATGGAAGTGCAAACAACCTTACCTATACGGTGGCCTTGATGAGAAATAACACTTTCACCAATCCTATTTTTCCCATGGGAGGCTCAAAGTTTACGATCAGCGGGAAGTTCACTCCTCCCTACTCGCTTATTTCTGGAGCTGATTTTAGTAATCTTGAGGAACGGAAAGAGTTTCAACTCCCCAATGGCCAACCCGATACCGCCAAAATTGATCAAGAAAAGTTCAGATGGTTAGAATATTACAAGCTAAAGTTCAGCGGAGAATGGTATACCAGTATCATAGGAAAACTCGTTTTTAAAGCACAGACAGACTTTGGTTTTATCGGAGCGTACAATCAAGATCGTGGAAATATTCCTTTTGAAAGATTTTATCTGGGCGGAGACGGAATGCAAAATTATGCATTGGATGGACGAGAAACCATCGCCCTTAGAGGATATCCCAACCAGTCCCTTTCCAGTAGAGACGGATCTTTATTGTACAATAAATTTACTTTTGAATTGCGATATCCCATCACACTCAAGCCCAGTGCTTCCATTTTTGCGCTTTCTTTTTTGGAATCGGGTAATGGCTATGACAGTTTTAGGGAGTTTAATCCTTTCAATTCCAATCGCTCTGCCGGAATGGGTGTAAGAATTTTCATGCCTGCCTTCGGCTTACTGGGCATCGATTTTGGATATGGATTTGACAGTTCTAATATCAATACCAATCAAGCCAACGGCTGGGAAACCCATTTCATTATAGGTCAACAGTTTTAAATGACATTTTCTCCTTAGCGGTTAAAATAATTTTTCAATGTGTACGTTTATATTAACAAAGAGAACCATCACTCTATGAAAATAAAAATGTTATTCTCGGCAATACTTTGTACGGTCATGTTTGAGGCTCAAGCTCAAAGAGGAGCGCGAATAGCATACATCGACATGGATGTGATTTTGAGTAAAAACAAAGAGTATAGTACCGCAGTCCAATTATTAGACGAGAAAATTTCTCAATGGAGTAAAGAAATTGAACTGAAACAAATACAACTCAAGCAAATAGAAGACCAATTTGCTGTTGAAAAAATATTGTTAACCCCAGAATTAATTGCTGATCGTGAATTAGAAATCAAAGATTTTGCTTTCGAAATAGTAACGCTACAAGAGAAAAGATTTGGCCCAATCGGAGACATGATGATTCAAAAAAAACAGTTGTTAAAACCGGTTCAAGACCAGGTACTGAGTATTGTCCAAGATATTGCCAAAGAACGCAAATACGATTTTGTATTTGATCGATCTTCTGATATAATTATGTTGTATTCGGCAAAAAATTACGATATTAGCGACTTGGTTCTGAGAAGAATTCAAGCACAGGAAAGAATCAAAGAACGAAAAGACAAAATAAACTCTGCAAAGAACGTTTTAGACAGAGTTGGTAATTAAAATAATTAGTTTAAAACCCATGAAAAATTTCAAAAATCTTTTACTGCCTTTATTTTTATTTATGGCCCCACTGAGTATGATTAATGCTCAATCTAAGGTAGCCCACATTGAAGTTCAAAAGTTAATCGGTGAAATGCCTGAGGTAATCGCTGCTCAAAAAGAATTAAAAAAACTGGAAGAGTCCTACACCGTGGAAATGGAAAATACTTACAAAGAATTCCAAACCAAAGCGCAAACCTATGCCGCTGATGCAGCCAATCAAACTGAAATCACCAACCAATCACGCCAAAAAGAATTGGAAGGAATGCAGAAAAATATCCAAGAATTTCAGCAAACTGTTTCTCAAGATTTGCAAAAGAAATCTATTGACATGATGAAGCCTCTTATTGACAAAGCAAAAGCAGCTATCGATAAAGTTGCTACTGCTGCAGGATACGATTATGTATTGGATTCTTCAGCCGGCGGTAGTGTCATCATTGCCAAAGGAAAAGATATCATGACAGAAGTAAAAAAGGAATTAGGATTTTAATCCCTATTCTACTGAATCATTAAAACTCCCCGTTTTGGGGAGTTTTTTTTTGACCTATTTGAACCAAGAAGCGTATTGTATGTAATTTGCTGCAATGCGCTCTATTTCTCCCTTCTGCAGTTCTGGACTTACATCTTTAATTTTTTTGGCAGGAATACCTGCAAAAATACTCCCTTCAGGGACAATGGTATTTTTAGGCAAAACACTTCCCGCCGCAATGATACTGTTTGAACCTACGATACTACCGTCCATGATAATACTGCCCATACCTACCAACACTCGGTCTCTAATCGTACAACCATGAACGATAGCATTGTGCCCGATAGAAACATCATCGCCAATGAAAGTAGCCGACTGCTCAAAGGTGCCATGAATCACAGCACCGTCTTGAATGTTTACTCTATTGCCTATGATGATGCTATTGACATCTCCCCTTACTACTGCCTGATACCAAACAGAACAATCATCTCCCATGATGAGCTCGCCAATAAGGGTCGCATTTTCTGCAAAAAAACAATTTTTACCATATTGAGGGCTTTTCCCTCTTACTGACTTAATCAACATAAATGTGCTTTGATCCCTAAATTATAAAATTGATCTTTAAGAACCTTAGCTTTATCAATTTAGGATTTGTTTTTCCTAAATTTGTAAAAAAAAATGAAAGAGATTCGTATCGTTGCCACGTGTAAAAAAGGAGCGGCATTGGCCAAGTTCAGTATCACCCCGCCCTTGGAGGTTTCCGTTTCAAAAACCTTTATCAACATCGACCAAGCAAGTGATGCTCCTCTTGTAAAACAATTATTCTACCTCCCTTTTGTCAAAAAAATAGTGTTGGAGAACAGCACCCTAATCGTGGAGCGATTTGATATTCTGGAATGGGAAGATGTGATTGAAGAAGTAGCGGCTCAAATTGAAGATTTTCTCAACGACGGCGGAGAAGTCTTAAACGTAGTAAAAGAAAGGGTAAAGGTGCCTGTAACGGTCTATGCTGAGAGCACTCCCAACCCTTCGGCAATGAAATTTGTCGCCAATAAGAAAATTACGGATCAAACCCTTTCGTTCGAAAATGTAGATTTGACTCATGATGCTCCATTGGCCAGGGAACTTTTTAATTTTCCCTTTGTCAAAGAGGTATTTATGGATGAAAACTATATTTCTATTTCTAAACACGACACTATCCAATGGGAGGAAATAGTAATGGAGCTAAGAGGATTTATCAAATCCTATTTGGAAGAGGAAAAAACCATTTTGGGACCCTCTTTTGATTCACAGGTCCAGGATTCATCTCAAAGTAAATCGTATCAAAATCTAAACGAAACTGAGCAAGAAATTGTAAAGATTCTTGAAGAATATGTCAAGCCTGCTGTGGCATCAGATGGTGGTAACATCATTTTTGATTCTTATGAAGACTCAGAAAAAAAAGTAAAAGTAGTGCTCCAAGGGGCTTGTAGCGGTTGTCCCTCTTCAACGTTTACTCTTAAAAATGGGATAGAGAACATTTTAAAAGAAATGCTTCCCGGTAGGGTAGAAATGGTAGAAGCCATTAATGGATAATCACTCCCCTAATTTGTTTGCCGAAGTGTAAAAGTCTTTAAGATAAAAAGGTTCGAAATAGGCAACATCTTCAAAATCTTGGGACTGGAAAGCCGACCAAGCTAAAGCAACCATCTCTTTGGCTGAGGGGTAGCGAATGTCCAACCGATATTCGATATGGGGAGCATGGAGTATCTCTTGACACTTTTCGGCGCCCTCACCCATAAAAACCCATGGGACGTCAATGGGAAATTCTTTAAAACTTGAGGGTGAAACGATTTCAGCAAATGTAGGTTTTAGAATTTCTTTCTTTTCATTGAGGACCATGACATAGACTTCCATCCGACGGGCATCGAACATAGGGAATAATAAAGCCTGCTGGGTTTCGAGATGTTTTTCGGATAAAATTTGAAGGGAGTTTACTCCAATAAGAGGTAAATCTAAGGCAAAACAAATTCCCTTTGCTGCAGCTACCCCAATTCTCAAACCGGTGAACGACCCAGGACCTTTGCTTACAGCCACAGCATCCAAAGATGACATTTCTAACTGGGCCTGCTCTAAAGTTTCTTTTATAAAACCGTGTAATTGTTCACTATGGCTAAAGTTTTCGGAATAATGCTCTTTGAGCGCAAGTAGGCTTCCCGATTTACTGATGGCTACCGAACAATTTTTTGTAGCCGTTTCTATATGCAAAATTACACTCACCGCACAAAAATAGAAAAATCAAACGCACAAAAATAATTTTGTTTTTTCATTCCTACAGGCTAATGGTAATGCCAAAATAGAATTCAAGCACTTTTAATTTAAAAATATAATCAAACTTGGCGCGCACCATGTCAGAGGCAGCCATTTCATATCGTTGCTTGATTTGGTTGAAATCAAAAGTATTCATTACCCCTGCTTCATAGCGATTGACCGCATCTTCGTATGCTCTTTGTCTGGCCAATAGGGTTTTCTGAGCAGCCTCGTAAAATTTGAATGCACCTTCTGCATTATTGTAGGCTTGGTTGACGGTGTTTTCCAAATTAAGTTTTTCTTGTTCCAGCTGATTTTGAGACCGGAGTAGATTTACTTTAGTTCGCTCTACATTATTTCTGGCGGAATTTCCGTTGAATATAGGAATACTGATTCTCAACCCCAGATTGTGACCAGCATTCATTTCGAATTGTTCTCCAAAAGGTATTGGGCCAATAAGCTCGCTACCCTCTACAGTTCGTAATACAGGCTCTTTACTTGAAGAGACAAAACCTATAGGGACATCGGTAAACTCCCCATTTCCCGCTACACGATCGGCATAAGACACACGGGTGTTGTAGCCGTAAAAGGCGCTCAAACTGGGCTGAAGTGTTCCTTTAGCCAATTCTACTTCCTTCTCAGCGATGGCAATATTGGTCATCGATAGTTTGATGTCATTTCTATGAGTCAATGCCTTTTCAAAAATATCTTTTGGCTTTTGAAATAAAATTTCACCGAAAGGGGCATCCATATTGGTGGTAACCACATCGAAATTCTCATAATCATTGATCAATAACATTTGAGCAAGATTGATCTTCGAAAGTCTTAAATTATTTTGGGCTTGAATTACAGCCTGTTCTTGAGCGGCCCTATTGGCCTCAATTTCCAGTAAATCATATTTTACTTTGGTCCCCATCTCAATCATATTCTGAGTTCGCTCTGCATCCTTTTTGGTGATTTCCAATTGGGATTTTTGAACCCCTAAAATTTCGATATTGAAAAGGATTTGTAAATAAGCATTGGCCACCATCAAACTTACATCGTCTTTCATATCTTCCAATTGATACTCCCTGGCCAAGATGGCTAAGTTGGCGCGATGTAATTGGTTTAGATTTCGAAGACCATTGTATAAATCAACATTCAAACTGGCCCCAAAAGAGGTGTATTGTGTGGTTTTATTTTCCAATAGTCCACGTGTAATATCTTGATTTAAACCGATATTCCAGGTGTGATTGGCTTGTGCATTAATCGAAGGATAAAAATTGCCTTTGGCATCACTCCTATTGAGTTCGGCATCGTTCAAGGAAAGTTCGCTTTGCTTTACGCTTATATTTTTTTCTATGGCCATCAAAACACATTCCGCTAAGGTCATGGGTTCGGTTTGGGCGATTACACTAAAACTCAAAAGGAATAATAGGGTTGAAAAAAAGAGTGGGTTTGGTTTCATGATTGGTTATTGATTTTCAGATTCCTCTTCCTCCCCTATTTTGAGAGGCTCTGTTTTGTTCCAAACTTTTATTTTATCCTTCAGGGTCAAACCAGAAATGACTTCTACGTTGATCCCATCGGAAATTCCTACTTCAATATCTTTTCTTTCAAAGCTTCCTTTTTCATTTTTAACCTCTACATAGGGGGTATTGGTGATTTTATCAAATTGTAACAAAGCTTCAGAAATTCCCATTACACTGTCTTTTTTCTCCAGTACCAGGGATGCGTTGGCACTGTACCCTGCACGGATAAAAACCGAGTTGTCTAAATACACATCTCCTTCTATTTTAAACTGAACGGTGCCTTGTTCCTCGTTTCCTTTGGGTGCTATAAACTTTAATTGTGCATCAAATAATTGATCTTGAACAGCTCCTAAGGTTACTTCAAGTGGCATTCCTATTTTCAATTTTCCAACTTCTGCCTCATCTACCTTACCTTCAAAAATCATCTTATTGAGATCTGCCACGGTAGCAATGGTAGTTCCCGCATTGAAAGTATTACTCTCAATGACTTGATCCCCTTCCTTGACGGGAATTTCCAAAATGGTTCCGGGCACGGTTGCTCGTATATTGGTATTGGCGATGGAGGAGCCACCTGCAGAGCCCAATTTAATAATTTGAAGGTCAGATTGTGCATTTTGAACATTTAGTTGGGCCTGATCAAAATTCAACTTTGCATTGTCAAAATCTCTTTGGGAAATGATTTCCTTTTCAAACAAGGATTGGTTTCTTTTGAATTCTACTTCTGCATTTTTCATCAAAATAAGGGTGTTGGACAACCTACCCTTTGCACTGTTTAATGCTTGTTCATTGGGCACTACCTTAACTTTGGCCAGCAAGTCGCCATGGGTCACCAAATCACCTTCTTCGACAAATAGCTTTTCGATAATTCCTGAAATTTGAGGTTTGATTTCCACCTCATCCTCAGGGATTACTTTTCCGGTAACAACGGTCTTCTTTTCAATGTTCTGAATCTCTGGAGATTGGGTTTCATACTCAACCAATGTTTTACTGTTGGTTTTGATGAAATAGAGCGTTGCAAAAATGGCTCCGAAAACCAGTAAAGCGATTGCTAAATATTTTAAAATTTTCATGTTAAATGTTTTTATTATTCTTCTCTTAATGCGTCTATGGGTTTTATACTTACTGCCCGCTGTGCGGGTATCAATCCGATTAGGGTGCCCAATACCACCATAACCACTAAAGCCCCAATGACCAGTGGGATAGGAACAGTAGGATTGGTATAAGGAAAATTGGAAAGGTCTTGTGTGGTCAAATTGATGATGGCCAGGACTGCCGCTCCCAGAATAATTCCTATTATACCGGCCACCAAGGTTAAAAAAACGGATTCTAATAAAATTTGAATTCTAACTTCGCCTGGAGTAGCGCCCAATGCACGCCTTACCCCCAATTCTTTGGTGCGCTCTTTGACTGAGATCAATAAGATGTTTCCAATCCCTATGACCCCCGCAAAAATGGTAGCCAATCCCACCACAAGCGATAAAAAAGTCATCCCATTGGCAAAACCACTGATGCGATTATATACTTCTCCTATATTGAATGATCCTAAGGCCCTGTCATCCTCGGGAGCTACCATATGAATTTTTTTCAAAACGGATTTAACATTTTTTTCTACGGCAACAACGTCGGCATCGTCAAAGGCCGCAATGGTAAACCAATCAACCCGTTCCCCCGTATTGTATAAATTTCTGAAGGTATTGAATGGGATAAAAATATCCCCATCGGTTTCAAAACCTCCCCCTTCTAAATACTTGTGCACTCCTATTACCTGAAAAAAAACATTGTTAATTCTGATGTATTTCCCTAAAGGGTTTTCCTCTTTGGCGAATAACTCCTCTTGGGTACGCTCGCCGATAACACAAACTTTGCGTTGATTTTTCTGGTCTTGTTCATTGATGAACCTTCCGCCCTTATATATTTTTTTGGTAGAGATTTTGGTATACTCTGGAAAATCTCCATAAATGTTATACGAACGAGATATTTCTTTGTAAACGACAGAAGCAGGTTCGCTCCCCCCAAAAACTCCCCTTGCATTTCTTGGAGCAATGTATTTAATTTCTGGAATTTGTTTTTTCAATTCTTCCACATTATTAATGGTAAAACGTGGCGATCTTCCCACTTTGAAACCAGCATAGGGAACACTGGTTCTTTGGGGCCATACAAACATGGAGTTCATGGCCATATCTTCGAACTCTCGCTCAAAGCCATTGTCCAAACCTTTAGCCGCACCGGAAAGTGTTATGTAGATAAAAATACCCCATAAAACGCCTACTACTGTGATTATGGTCCGGGTCTTATTCTTGGCTATGGAACCAAAAATTTCCTGCCAGGTATCAAAATCGAATATGACCTTTAAACTATTCATCTCTTAACGCAACGATAGGTTTGATACTGGCCGCTCTTTTGGCAGGAATATAACCTGCAATCGCTCCAAAAATGATTAACAGCACAGTTGCTATCATCGCTGTTATACTTTCTATGTAGGGATCAATTATAAAAAATTGTGCCAATCGATCTCCTATATTCCTCAGTAGAAAAATGCCACAAATCATCCCGAAAACACCAGACAAAGTGGTAATAAATATGGACTCCTGAAGGACCATCGCGATGACATTTTTGGGAGTAGCTCCAAGTGCTTTTCGCACGCCCAATTCTTTGGTGCGCTCTTTGACCACAAAAACCATAATATTAGAAATGCCTATTATACCCGCTATCAAAGTTCCAATGCCCACGAAAGCAACAATGATCTGTAAAACACTTGCAAATTGTTGATTTTGTCGAATTTGATCTGCTACATTTCTGATTCTAATACCGTTATTATCTCTGGGGTCAATGTCTTTTTTATTCTTTAAAAAAAGACGCAACTGTCGTTCAAAAGCCAAAGTTGAAGTGTATCCCATTTCGGGACGAAAACTAACGATGAAATAATCGATCTTATCATTATTTTTTTCCAGTAACTGTCGAGTAGTATAGGGCATATAAATCAATCGTTCTTCTCGATCTCCGCTTTGATCTTGGAATACCCCCACTACTTTAAAAGCAATGGAACCCACTTCAATATATTTTCCTATGGGGTCTTCATCTTTAAAAAGATCTTCGGCCACCAAGCGGCCTATTACCACTATTTTGGTCTTATTGGATAGGTCATCCTGATGAATAAACCGGCCTTTCATCATAATGGTTTTTTCCATATACTGGTGGGCAGGAGCCACCGCTCTTGTGGAGTAATTATCCGATTCCCCTTTATATTTTACGATCGATCTTCGGCTGATTCTTGGTGTAATGTCCTCCAAGAAAAATTCGAAATTATTTCTGATGTCTTCCAAATCATTATTTTCAAATTCAATCCTACGATTGGCTTTAAATCCACGATAGGGCTTGGACGTCAAACCCGGATAAACCCAAAGAGTATTGGTAGCATCATCTAAGAAAAATTGTTTAAAGCTATTTTTTAGTCCATTACCAAATCCGAATAATACTATAAATATAAAAATCCCCAAAGCAACCGTAAAACCTGAGAGAAGTGTCCTCAATTTGTTCTTACGAATGGTTTGAAATATTTCTTGCCAACGGTCTCTATTGAACATGAGTATCCACTAAAATTTGATCGACTTTTTGATCTTCCACAATAATCCCATCTTTAAGGGTGATGATTCTTTTACACATATGTGCAATGTCTAATTCATGAGTAACCACCAAAATGGTTTTACCTTCCCTATTGATCTGTTGGATCAAGCCCATGACCTCATTCGATGTTTTGGAATCCAATGCACCAGTGGGTTCATCGGCCAAGAGCACTTTGGGTTGAGAGGCCATGGCTCGAGCTATGGCCACCCTTTGTTTTTGCCCCCCTGAAAGTTCACTTGGTAAATGTGTGGCCCATTCTTTTAAGCCCACTTTATCCAAGTATTCAAGAGCTTTTTGCTGTCTAATTTTTCTGGCCAACCCCTGATAGTAAAGCGGTAAAGCTACATTCTCTACTGCGTTTTTATAATTGATGAGGTTGAAGGATTGAAACACAAATCCCAAAAACAGATTACGGTATTTGGCTGCAATGGTTTCGGTCAAATCTTTAATCAGAACCTTATCCAATCGATATTCTCCTTCATCCGCTGTGTCCAGCATACCCAAGATATTGAGTAAAGTAGATTTTCCCGATCCAGATGATCCCATGATGGCGACCAATTCTCCCTCAGCTATTTGTAATTCAATTCCCTTGAGGACATGTAAGGAACTGTCTCCCATTTTGTAGGATTTATGAAGATTTTTAATGCTTATCATGTTAGAGAATTAATGATGGGATGTAAAGGCGGTATTAGGTTTACTAATAACGTCTTTTTTTAAAAAAAATTGTTTTTGAAAACGATTATTTTTTCAAAAGTTTAAAAATTTGATAGCCTACAAAAGCAACCAAAACGTAGGGAATGGCCATCAAATAAATAATTCCATTGTTGATCCCTTTGGCGGTTTCTTGTGCCGCTCCAGATTCTAATACTGCTCTGCACATGGAACATTGTGCAGCGGTTTCTGTCACCATAAGAAGCATGAGAAGTAAGGACGTTAAAAAACGCATGGATCTAATAATAAGGTGCAATCATTAAATAAACAATCACTCCGGTTATGGCAATGTACAACCATATTGGAAAGGTAATTACAGCAATCTTTTTATGGTCTGCAAACCTTTTTGAAATGGCTCTAACGTAGGTAATCAAAACCATTGGAATGATTCCTATGGAAAGTAAGATGTGTGAAATCAGAATAAAATAATAAACATACTTTATGGCTCCTTCTCCTCCATAGGGAGTTGGATCAGAGGTCATATGATACGCCACATACATTACCAAAAAAACCAAGGATAAAGCAATGGCAGATTTCATGAGTAACTCGTGTCGTTTAATTTTCTTCTGACGAATCGCTATATAAGCCATGATCAATATCAAAGCAGTCAAAGCATTGATAGAGGCATATATAGGGGGTAAGAATTTAAGTGGGGCTACGTTGGGCAACCTTACCGTAAACAAAACAGCAACCAAAACAGGGACCACTATGGATACCAAGGTGATGAGCTTGTTGTATTGCGGTGCGGAATTGGCTGTACTTTGCTCTTTCATTTCTTAAAATTTTATTCCTTTAACAGCAATTCGATGTCTTCCAAAAGCATATCTACTCCTTGAACTTCTTGATCCTCTCTATCCAAACCAGAGTAGTACACGATGGGGTTGTCGAAACGATCGACCCGTGAACGAATGTAGCCGCGTTTATCAATCAGAGCAAAATACCCTTGATGCTCAAACCCTCCCGCTACTTCGGGGTTAATCCCTGCAAAGATACTAAATCCAGCGTTGGCCAGTTCGTAAACAGTAGATTTCTTCCCGGTCAAAAAATGCCAGTTTTGTGACTTTACACCATAATCCTCTGCATATTTTTTGAGAACATGAGGGGTGTCATGGTCTGGGTCGATGGTAAAAGATGTAATTCCAAAATCTGCTCGATCTCCAAAACGATCATCTAAGATCTTCATGTTTTTATTCATAATAGGACAAATCGAGGGACAACGGGTAAAGAAAAACTCCGCCAGGTACACTTTACCTTTTAGATCTTCATTCCCAATAAGAAGACTGTCTTGATTGAGCATTAAGAACTCCGGAACTTTTTTGGCCTCACCATTGACTTTGAGGTATGCCAAAGGTTTTGCCGGAACAGAACGATTGCTTTCTACCTGGGCATTATTGGCAATACGATCGAAAATTTTCGGCACAAACAAGAGACCAAAAACAATCACAATGATGATTAAACCGGTATAACGATAGTATCTCATTTTATGGATTATAATCCTTGTTGTACTTTTTCCACGCCCGTCTGTATTCTGCCAAAATCACCTTGATATCATCTACCATTTTGTTGTTGATTTCGGCCACGGACTGGGCGTTAAAACCATATAAAGTTCCCTCCTTATCATTGTCATCTCTTCCCCTCAAATTCCTTTCTTTATCTATGATAAAAACATAGGGAAGACTGTTTTCCGAAGAGAGTTGCAAAGGAGTATCCAAGCTGCTAAACAAATTGGCGATACGCTCGTCGTTACCAAAAACGAAACGCCATTTCATCAGGTCGGTTCCAACGCCCGCTTTAAGTTCTTGCTTGAGTAATTCGACCTCATCTTCTTGCCCTTGATTGAGGACCATCACAAATTGAAAGTCTTTGAACTCGTAAAAACGTTTGTATATTTTTTGATTGAGATTCAGAGCGTCGCCTTTTTTGTTCTTTAGGTCATTTCCCCAAAACCCGAGAACAGTAATGCGATCTTCTAATTGAATCTCTTCGCCACTAAGGCTTTTCCATTCCTTAATGTCGTTTACTTGAGTGGTTAAAATGGGGAGTAACGCAAAATTGTTTTTCCCTGAAGCAAAAAAAAGATAAATAACAATTGGGAAAATGAACAGGATATAGAGGACAAAATATTTTTTAAAAGCTTTACTCATGAAAAAGATTTGTCCTTAAAGTTTTAAAAATTCCAACTCACAAAACCAGTAGTCATTACTTCAAAAATATAATCAGCTTCGAGAATAAGGATAAAAATCAGATAAGGGATTAAAATGATCAAAGGCAATACGATAGCCCCTTTGAGGCTTCCCCTTTCATCTCTTATGTGCATAAAGTCCCAAGCGATATAATACGCCTTGACCAATGTCAAAATGATGAAGATCCAGTTCAACAATTTCATACTGAGAAAGTAACTCATTAAGAAGTCGGGTTTTATAATCCCCAATGCCACCTCAACAGTAGTAACAATTGACAAGAAAATTAGAACGCCCCAAATTTTTTGAACGTTGGATTTGAATTTTAAATATCCTCTAAAAATTGCGAGTTTGTGTGCCCCTTCAGCCATCAGTTATAATTTTACGGTTAAACGAGATAGAAAAATGTAAATACGAATACCCAAACCAAATCGACAAAATGCCAATATAATCCGACCTTTTCCACCATTTCGTAATGCCCTCTTTTCTCGTAGGTTCCTACAATTACATTGAAAAATATAATCAGATTGATGATTACCCCCGAAAAAACGTGGAAGCCATGAAAACCTGTAATAAAAAAGAAGAAATCTGCAAAAAGTCTGTTTCCGTATTCGTTGTGGACCAAATTGGCCCCTTCCACAACACCTACAGCATTCTCTATTTTGTCTAATGAGTCTTCCCGTGAGAGGACAATTTTTTGACCATTTTGATCTAATTTTTCGCTTCTGATGACCAAGTTATCATTGGCTTCAAAGCCCTCAACGACTTCCGCTAAAGAATAGGTAGGTAAGGATCCTTCGCTTACATACCAAATTCCATTACTGCCTTTGTGAGTACTTCGTTCAGTAGGTATAGAAAGTGCAAAATCGGCAATGGCAACTCTTTTACCCGTATCGGCATTGATAAATTGTAAAATTTGCCCCCCCTTAGTTTCCAATGCTCCATACTCACCTTTGATGAAATTTTTCCATTCCCAAGCTTGGGAACCGACAAAAACAGCCCCACCTATTATGGTTAATAACATGTAGAAAGTTACTTTAGCTTTGTTCATATGATGTCCTGCATCTACAGCCAATACCATGGTTACAGACGAAAAAATCAAGATAAAAGTCATCAATGCCACATAGTACATCGGAGCATCTACTCCATGTAAAAAAGGAAAGTGGGTAAACACTTCATCGGCAATGGGCCAAGAATCGATATTCTTAAATCGTGAAAAACCGTAGGAAACCAAAAAACCGGAGAAGGTAAGTGCATCAGATACAATAAAAAACCACATCATCAGTTTGCCATAACTGGCGTTGAGGGGCCGCCTACCTCCAGCCCAAAGATTGGTCTCTTTTTCAGCTGCAGTTAATTCCATAAAGTCAAATTCAAATTAGTCATACAAATTTAAATATTTTACCTGTAAAGCAGAACAAATAGATACAAATATATCCACAACACATCAAGAAAATGCCAGAATAAATGAGCCAGTTCAAACCCCAATGTATGGGATGCCGAATAGCGCCCTTGAAGAAGTCGGAAGTAAACCACCGACAATACCACCATTCCAGCAAATAGATGGGCCAAATGCAACAGGACCAAAACATATAAAAATGAGGTGGTAATGGAGCTCTCTGCTCCCGTAAAATAATATCCTTGAGCAATGATTTCTGCAAAACCTGTGAACTGGAAATAAATAAATAATACCGCCAATAAAAAGGTAGTAAGAATTAAAGTCTTGGATCGCTTGATGTTTTCTACCATTAATGATTTTTTGGCCAGAAAAAAAGTTACACTACTCAACAGTATGAGTAGAGTACTGATGGCAAAGGCAGTGGGCACCTCAAATTTTGTCAACCAATCGGTTCTTGTACTGCTCACTACATAGGCACTGGTGAGACCCGCAAAAGTCATCGACATGCTGATCATCCCCCCCCAAAGCATCATTTTTTTGGCTTTGTTATGTTTAATTTCTAATTCATCCATCGCTACATCCATTTGTCAATCACATATATTATTTGTAATAAGCTTATGTAAACTATACTCGTAAACATCAATCTACGAGCAGTTTCTTTGGTTTTGTTGTGCATCAACTTAAGGGCATAATAAAGAAAATAAATGCCGATCAATATCAATAAAATAACGGCCCCTACGGAGAGACTTAATTCACCCGTGTACTGAGTATAAGGCATTACGGAAATGATGATGGTCCAAAAGGTATAGAATACCATTAGAAATGCAGTTGCTTGATCTGGATTTCCAGTAGGCAACATTTTAAAGCCTGCCTTTTTGTAATCCTCATCCATCATCCAACCAATGGCCCAAAAATGTGGAAATTGCCAGAAGAACTGAACCATAAATAGCACACCGGGTTCGATTCCAAAACTACCCGTAGCCGCCACCCAACCCAACATGAAGGGGATGGCACCAGGAAAAGCTCCAACAAAAACAGAGAGTGGAGTAACGGATTTCAATGGGGTGTAAATACAGGTATAAATCAGTAGGGATACAGCACTAAAAATAGCGGTCTTAAAGTTGATGTTGTTTAAAATATAGATTCCCGCCAGGGTGAGCAGACTGGCAATAAGAATGGCTGTGGAATTATTCAAACGTCCCGCCGGAAGAGGACGATTTTTAGTGCGATCCATCAATGCATCTTTGTCTTTTTCAATCCATTGATTGAAGGCATTAGAGGCCCCTACCATTGCAAAACCTCCGAAAAACAAGCCCGTGAGTGTCGAAATTTCGACTCGATCTACAGCAAGTAAATATCCTGCCAATGAAGAGAAAACGACACTTATTGCCAAACGAAACTTGGTGAGCTGCAGAAAGTCACTTACAAATGAGGCAAGATGGAACGAAACTATGGGTAAACGGTCAGAGTGGGTCTTCATCGTCAAATATCCTTGCACAAAGATAGGCTACAAATCATCCTTGTGCAAACTCTATGACGATTTTGAAAATCCTTTTTTCCGTCTCATTGAAGCCTAAAAGTTATGGGTATGGAATAAGGCACCCTCACCGGCTTTCCTCTTTGTTTACCGGGGATCATTTTTGGTAATTTTTCAATGATCCTTTGGGCTTCTTTCTCCAAATTTTTGTCGGGCCCACGGGTTTGCACTCCTACCACATTTCCCTTCACATCGATCAAAAAACTAACGAAAACCCTACCCTGAATACCCATTTCTTGGGCAATCTCTGGATATCTAAAATTCTTTACAATGTGCTTATTGATTTGTTCCTGAAAACAGTCGCGTAGCTTTTTTTTGGCTATATTTTCACAACCGGGAAAAATGGGTATGTCCTCAATAACCGCGAAAGGGACTTCCAAATCTTCATCTTCTTCCTCAATGATCACCTGTTCCACTTCTACAATTTCTTCTTGATCGGTTTCGGTCGATTCGATTACAGTTTCCTCAACTTCCTCTTCATCCTCTACCACCTCAATGACTTGTGGAGCAGCAGGAGGCGGAGGCGGAGGCGGGGGAGGAGGAGTCTTCAAGTCTGTTACTGGGATCTCCTCTTCGTCATCATCCTGAATACTGAGGTAGTCCAGTTTGATTTCTGATTCATAGGTTCTCAACTCAATAGCTCTCCAAGTTAGAAAAAGAACCAAAACCAACCCTATTAGAAAATAGGTGGTGCTGTTTTTGCTTAAATCAACCTTAGGGTTTTTTTTAGGTAACATAATTTCATGGCATTTGGGGTTCCATAAATAATAATCAAAAATCAGACCAAAAAACTCGTGGGAAACAAAAAAGTCTTAAAACCAGAGCTTTAAGACTTTTAGAAAGGTTTGGAATGCAGCTATTGCAACCTGAAAGTAATCGGAATACTGAAGGGAACCCTAACAGGTCTTCCTCTTTGTTTTCCGGGAGTCATATTGGGTAATTTACCAATGATTCTTGCTGCTTCTTTCTCTAAATTTTTGTCCGGACCACGCATTCTGATGTTGGTGATGGATCCGTCTTTAGAAATAATAAAGTTTACATATACCCTCCCCTGAATACCCATTTCTTGGGCAATCTCGGGGTATCGGAAATTTTTTCTGATGTGCTGATTGATTTGTTCCTGAAAGCAATCTCTTCTTTTGGATTTGGAAACATTTTCACAACCTGGAAAAATTGGAACGTCTTCAATTACGGCAAAAGGAACATCAACGTCTTCAAAATCCTCTTCGATCTCAACCTCTTCTACTTCTACAATTTCTTCTTGATCGGTTTCGGTCGATTCGATTACAGTTTCCTCAACTTCCTCTTCATCCTCTACGACCTCAATGACCTCAGGAGCTGGGGGGGGTGGAGGGGGTGGAGGGGGAACCTTAATTTGTTCGGTGATTGGAATTTCTTCGTCGTCGTCGTCTTCAACGTTTAATGCTTCATATCCATAACCACTTCTGTCATAGGTTTTCCATTCAATAGCTTGCCATGAGATAAACAAAATAGAGGTCAAACCTATAATAAAATAGAGACTGCTATTCTTAGATAAATCAGATTTTTCGTTCTTTTTGGGTTGCATTTTGTCGAATATATTTAGTATGCTAAACTAAAAAAAAATCGATAATAAACAAGACTTTTTTTTACCAACACATTTTGTTTCTATAGCTGTATTAATTGCCGGTACCCTTCGGCGCTTAATAAGTGTTCGATTTGGGAAGGATCGTCCATTTTAATTTTAATCATCCATCCCGATTCGTAAGGGTCATTATTAACGGCTTCTGGAGTGTCTTCCAGGGAAGTATTAAATTCCAGAACTTCCCCGCTCAGGGGCATGAATAAATCGGATACCGTTTTGACAGCCTCTACTGTACCAAAAACCTCTTCCGCATCCAAAGTATCTCCCAAGGTTTCTATTTCGATGTATACAATGTCTCCCAGTTCCCGCTGGGCAAAATCAGTAATCCCTACTGTTGCTATATCGTCTTCTATTTTGACCCACTCGTGATCTTTAGTGTACTTGAGTTCGGAGGGTATGTTCATAAAAACGGGTTTAAATTTGAATCGCAAAGTAATGCAATTCACTTTTAGTTTCCAAAATTATATCGGATGGTAATCCCGGATCGTATTGAGGTTTGTGGGAAAGCAGTTGAAATGGCAAACTCCGAGAAATTGTGATCGTAAAAAAGTAAACTGGTTAGGTTTTTTGACAAATTATACATCGCCGAAAACTTTATCGACATTAGGGTTTGCCCTGCGGTTACCTGATTATTATCATATTCTAAATTACGCAGCAGGGTGATGTTTTTTCGATACGAAAAATCTGCTTTTAAATTGAGGTCTCCACTAAGGGTGATTCTTCTTCCTCCCATACTGGTTCTGATTCTTAAATCCTTAAGCCGATACCCCATTCCAATAATATATTCATTTCCGCTTTGTTCGGTGAGCAAACTGTTGTCCAAGCTCAGAGAAAGACTTCGATCTCTTTTCATCTCCGCAAGTATTTTAAGGGAATTTTTAAATTCTATATCGAGCCTTACTAAAGGATTAAATTGTTCTGCCAAGTTGATGTTGGAATAAAATTTTGTTGTCATATAATTTCCCAATCGGTCCTTGAGAAAGGGTTGGGTAGGATCGTATTCCAAATTGGTTTGATAATTTGTCAGCGTATAGCTGGACCGATAGCCGTGAGCGATAGAAAGTCGATTGAAAACTTTAGCCAAAGATTTAATTTTGGTTAAACCTGTGTACTTGAGGTTCCAATTGGGCAATGGAGTACTTCGAATGGGGTCAAAAGATATTTTATTGGGGTCGGTTCCCGAATAAGCCGAGAGAAAAGACGCAACCAAAACCGTTTGATGATTTTTGCTGTAGCCTTCTGGAAAACCGTTCTCATCCCTTTGTGCATTTGAGAATCCGTTTTCAGCTGCCAAACGATTGGCAATGATTAAGCGGTTTTCTCTGAAATCTTTAAAGTTTTTGTTGACAACATCGGATGCCCCTGAAAATGCCGTTTTAATCAAAATAGAGGACATTCCAAAGTTCCCGTATTCGTTGGCGTTTAGGGCAAGATAATTTTGGTTCTCAATGAGATAATTTTCTGATAAGTTATTTGAAAAATTGCGCTCGGCATTCAGATCTATGGTCAAATCTTTAAGGGGAGTGATCTGAGCGGAAATATTGAGTTTGTTGTTGTGAACTTGAACAAAAGGCTCGTTGAAGTTTGGGAAATCCGTGAGCCAACCTCTTTTGGCCACCTCATAGCGTATGTCGGCTTGGCTCCCAAAGGTAAAAGCAAAAGAAGGGTCCACGGTTCCCAAAAAACCAACATTGGGGAGATAGCCGGGAAGTACTTTTCCGTTATTTTCGGAATAGTTGAACTGAACCCTTCTGACAGAAGAAAGTATGTCCACCAAGTAGGTAGCTCCTTTTTTAACGGCTGTATTTTTTGATTTCTTATCGTCTTTTTTTGGCTGAGGTGCTGCTGAATTGGTTGCTCTGGTAAAAGGTTGATTGAAAGGAGATTTTTGGGACTTTAAGCCCAATAGGGTATAAAGTTTTTCAAATGAAATGGATCCTGTAAGGCTTTTGGTGTTGGCATTTTGAATGGTATTGATCTGCCCCAAGGCTTGACCCTCTTCGTTGGTTACACTGGCCATGGCGTTGGATCCTCTTTGCCAGCTAAAATCACCCGTATAATTGTAATTGGCGTCTATGAAATTAAGAAATGGAATCAATCGCAATGGAATTTTATAGTTGAGTGAAAGGGATTGAAAATGTCGATCGGTCTGGCCGGTATCCCATATACCATCCCATATATCTAAACTTTTATTGACCTTGCCCAATGGATTATTGGGATCGTTTTCAAAGAAATTTCTGACTATGTTATTGTTGGAAGCAGTAAAATTCAATCGTAAAGAGCGAGTCAGATTGTGATTGATGGAATACGACCAATCAAAAAGGTAATTTCTGAGCTGAAGATCAGGTAAAGGAATTTGTTTGGAGGTATCAATGCCCTCCATATAAACTTGACGGAATTGTTGACTGCTAAAATCACGATTGATGTTTGAAGTGATTTCCAAATTATTAGGCACCAAATTAAAATTCAATTCCTTAAGCCATTGCCAATACCGTTTTCGATTTAAAGCTTCAATTTTCCTAAAGGGATTGATTTCCTTGGGGGTGAATGCGTGTCCGTAATTGGCCCCCAACTGAAGGTTTTTATCGGTCTGATTCTGGATCTCATAATCGCGATGGTTCAGCTCATTGTAAGCATAGGAAAAATCAAAATTCTCTGGGCTGAAAAACCTGGTGGGACTATTTCCTGTTTTATTCTTGCGCATCCCGATTAAACTAATGCTCTTCCTTTGGGTATAATCAATGGCTTGATTGTTAATGGAGTCCGATTGAGACTTTCTTTCCGAGGCGTCCAAACGATCTTGTAACAAAATATCTTGATAAAAAGGATCGTATTCTGGGGTGATAAAAGTTTCCCCTAGGTTGAGATTAAGAGGCAGTTGAACGCCCCACTTTTTTGGGAGCAATTGACCCAAATTGATATTGGTTACCACATCGTATTGTTTCATGTCCTCACGATTGCTCTGATTGGGGGTTTGATCTATTGCACCAAACCCTACCGTGGACATTCGTGCGGTAGCCGCTACAGTAGCCAGATCAGCAATGTTGGCATCCATAGCGCCTACAGCTGCCCAGCCTCCTTTTGAATCGATTCCAGCAATTCTTAATTCGTTGAACCACATCTCACCACACAAATCGTCTCCCAGCTGTTGGGAAGGGTTTTTTACGCCAATCATAAGGGTTTTGATAGAACCGAGTGAAGGATTTCCCTTTACAGAAAACTTGTATTTCTTGAACCCTGGCAAAGCACTGATGGGTGAAAATTCGCTGACCGGGTTGAGCTCCTCGTCAAAATAGGATACCCTTCCCATACTGGCACTGTTGATGGCGGCTGCCTTAAGTTTAGCGAGTATTTTAATCGGAACCTCCAAAGCATTGGACTCCGGTTGCCAAACTTCTTCGGCCGAAAGTTTATTACTTAAATCTCCCCCGTACTCGGTGGGTTTCAGTGGAATTTCAACCTGATAATAGTTGTCCAAAAAGTCGGTCCCCAAACGAATGAAAGCTACCATACGTCGGTCATAGTTTTCCTCAGTTCCCTCTCCAGGCAAAGGTTTTTGGCCAACGATAGATTCGGCATGTAAAAACATTTTAAGATTCTCGTATTGACGAATATCAATATTCACATTTTTATAAACGGCCCTATAGTCCATGGGTTGAAGGTCGCATATTCTAAAAGACAACGATTGTTCGTTTTGGCGGACTATAGTATTGTTGTTGTTGACCTGTTCCCTTTGAATGTCTGGTGGTAAAACATAATTGACGGGAATTCGATTCTCGTTTTCCAAAATATTGACCGTACTGATATCGACGGTAGTATTATTGTTTTTGGTCAAATTTTTATTGAGTTTTTGATTGTATCTGCGCCAATCTCCTCTCACCAAATCAAGGGTCCCAAATCGCAACACAACGGGCTTAGAAAAACCTTTGAGCAGCATTCGCATGAATCGAATGGAACGCAAATCTTCTATATTATTGATGGCTTCAAAATATTCATCAAATTGGGTGTCTTCGTAATAGCCTTTTTGAACAGGTATTTTGAATTGAATCCATCGGGTTGTGATCTCTTGACCATTGGGAACCGATACTTTCACATTTTCACGAACATCAGTAATAAACGGGTGATTCCCAACCCCCATTGATTTTGAAATGGGAATTCGATATTCAAAATAACTGTCGATGGTATTCATACTCTGATCTCGGTTGATGTCTTCGGAGTCGGGTTCGGTCGTATTTCCTCTGTCGGTGTCAGAAAAAGCAATAGGTGAGTTGCCTTGGGATCCGTTGTAATTTTTGTATCGCTCTAATACGCCTCCATTGGCGGCTACAAAAAACTCATAATTGTCTCCAGCAGGATCTTCAGGAGGTCCATTGGTATAGATCAACCGTTCTTGACTGTCGTCCAAACCATCAAGTCCAAGATCTTGTAACGCTCTGTCCTCGGGAACCGTATTAAAAGCATAAAGAAGGGATTGGGTTGACGGTACTTTTCCCCAAGCAGTTTCATAAACCAAATTTTGCGAGGCAAGGCCTGGCAAACCGTTTTCAAATTGTTTTCGGCCGTCTTTGAGAATATCTTCCGAGATATTCCCCAAATGAAAATACAGTTCCCCCAAATCGTCTTCCTCTGTTGGCACCTCATTAAAGGTATCCAACAACCAAAATTCAATGAATTCCACATTGGATTGTTCGAAATTAGTAGCGTTGATGGGCCGCATGATCCCTGCCCAATTTTGGGCAGTATCTCTTTCAAACTCTTCTTCTTTCGCATTGTTGTAGGGGCCTCTTTCCTCTGGGTAATAGGCCAAATCGAGTGTGTTTTGGACGGTTGTAGTTCCTTGAACAAGATCCTGTTCTGGAAAAATTTCTTGGATAAAAATCCTTCGGGATGTGTTGAGGGATATGTCGTCGTTGTTGATTCCAGAGGGTCTTCCACCAGCATAAAAAATGGGATCGATAGAATACCACGCGAGCTTGGCCCTCCCAAAACCTCCACCGATATCATTATCTCTGCTCTCTGATCCTTTAAAATTTTTAAAAGGAATACTGGAAAGTTTCCATGAATTAAAACCCTTGATGTCTATATTGGTTTGTGCTCCTTCAAAATCATCAATATAAACATTGGATTCTCCCTGAAGCTGGGTATTTTTTGGGTTTCCTGCAATCAGATTGGCTATCTCTCCTCTGAAAGATAACATGGAAGGAACCCTCGTTTCGATGGTAGGAATTTTATTGACCCACCGGGTCAAAAAAGGCAATTCGGTAGAAAAATTAGTATTGAATCCAATCATTGTATTGTTGACGGGTTCAGTGCCATAATTCGCTTTTTGAGTGAGTGGGTTTTCGCTTAAGTTCAACAGAGTTCCACCAAAAACCACATTATCGTTCACTTGGTGAACCAGATTGAATCCTGAGAATCTTTTATTTTGTTGATTGAAAAAAGAATTATTTTCTACCGAAATATTGATGGGTATATTTGAAGCTTGAAGTGCGGGGTCCAAAATTTTCACCCTACCAATGGCGTAATTGACCGTGTAATCGATTCCTTCACGGAGCACTCTCCCCCCTGCTGTAACCTTTACAGAGCCTTGAGGTACATTGAAGGCGCCAATGGGAATACCCTCCCCTCCCTCCGATTTGTAACGGCCTTTCAATTGAAATTTATTTTTTTCGGTAGTCTCTAAAGCAGCTGCTTTCGTTTTAACATACATATCATCAAAAACATACCTTTTTTGATTGGCATTGTAGGTTTCTGTATTTTTATATTGTTCTCTTTGAGAATTGGGATCGTCTAAAAGCTCAAAAAGATGGGCTCCAAAAGGTTCTACATTGGGGAAAATTATCCTACCGTATTGTGGCTCTATGGTGACTCCCGGAATATAATCAAAGAAACCATCCCCTTCGGGTTGAGGATCTTGATAAAAATTGAGCTTGTCTAAATTGAACGTATTCAGGAGTATTCTGTTGTCCATTTCCTCAGGCCAAATCGAAGGGTCAACAGGAGTCAAGTAATTGATAGGCGAAGGATCCGAATAAAGAATATGGAGTCTGAAATTTTCCTCTGCAAGTTGAAAAGCACCAGTGTTGTAGATGTTTTTCATCATCAGGTCCCAGAGGGGTTGACGGACATCGGTGATGTTACTTTTAAGGAGCTTGACCACCAAGTTATTGTTGTTTACGGTTTGCGTTTCTCCTTCAGTGTTTTGAGTTATAGAAGTGGTTTCTATACTGCCGTTGGCAAATTCTCCCACTTGATAAACCTTTCCCCTGTAGGTGTATTGGAATGCAACGGCCAAAACCTCGTCATTACTCAATCTCTGGTTAAGGGAGATATAGCCCAACTGGGGGTTTAACTTGTATTCATTCTGACTGAGCTTTCGGGCACTTTCCAATACCGCATAGTCAAAACCTTCATTGACCGCATTATTATAGGATCCAAAAGAGCGTGAAACTGAGGAAATGTCCCTGATGTCATTACCTAAAATTCCGCCTGCACCAATCGTCTCGGGGTTCAAACGGTTGTTTTCGTTGGAGGGAGGGTTTGAAAAGCCTGATTTAATAAAAAAATTACTAATCCTGTCGTCCAGTGTTGTTTTACTTGGATCACTTTCCCCCAAATCTTGAAAACCAACAATGTTTCTGATGTTTCTGGTTTGAGAACCCCTGTTGGTGATCCATACTTCAATTCTAGTAATCTGAACCGGTGAATTGATGTAGGGGTAGTTTTTGAGAAATTGATCATAGTGATCCCTAAAGTATTGTGCCAGAAAATAATGCCGATCTTCTTCATAATCCAGGGCAAAAATATTGAACTCTTGCAGTGTACCTCCTCCCTGAGCTACTACATTTTGGGATTGAGATCTTTGCTCCGAAAAGACTGCCGAAATTGTAGTTTTTCCAAACTTGAGATCGGTTCTGACCCCAAAAAGACTTTGCGCTCCTCGAATAAGATTGCTGTTGAGGGGCATACTGATGTTTCCAATACTGATGTTCTGTAAAATGGCATCCTCCGTTACCTTACCATTGAGATAGTCGGTGACATTATTGCCCAAACCCATCATTTGATTGGAAGCATCATTGGCTTTAGATTGGAGACTCAGTATTTTCTGTCGCGCCTCATCATAAGTACTTTGAAAATCTCCTATTTTTTGCTGAATTCCGGCAGCCTTGTCGGTTAAATTTTGTGTTCTATCAAGAATATTTTGGGCTCTGGATTGGATAACATCACCTTGGGCATTTACCGACTCGGGGATGATTTCGGAAAGGTTCGCCAATTGGGGGGGGTTGAATTCTATTTTGACCAGATTCTGAAAATCGAAGGTGGACTCCGTATCATAGTTGGCCGTAATTTGTAACCTTTCCCCTATTTTACCCAAAAGACTAAGGCTAATTCTTTGGTCAAAATCGAAGCCAAAACTACGTCGGTTTCTGGGCGATGCTGCTGGGTTGTCATTTTTTTGGTAGCGTACTCCTAAATCTATTCCAATAGAACCTTGGGGCACGATATCAATAACGTTGCTCCCAAAAATGGATTGAAAAAATTTACTGTTGACATAAACCTCTGGAAGAAGATTTTTCTGCGTTTCACTCAGGTTTTCAGAATTTCCAGAAAGGGCTGCAATTTTTTCCTTAAAATATCCCTTCATTTGTTCTGCCAATACCATGACTTGAAACTCTTTGGGAGACATTACCAAAGGAGTATTGATCGAATAACCCTCAATGGTTTCGGTATAAATATACATTCCTGATCTGGGGTCGTATCTGTATTTTGAAGTGATATGGGTGGACTGGGTAATTTTCGATTTGGACAAATCATAGCCACTCTCCTCTTGACTCCACAACGAAAAACTACAGATCAGAAGTAGGGAAAGTAGAAAATAATTTACACTTAAATATTTATCCTTTTTATAACAGATCAAAGAAATTTAAAGTTTGTTCAAGGCCGCTTTAATTAAATCCTCGATGGTACTATCGGGATTACCTTGAATCAGGTTATCAATAACTTTTTCAGAGGTTTTTCTCGAATAGCCAAGAACCTCTAAAGCTGATAACGTTTCTTCTTTAATTGTATTGCTTTTATGTAGTGGAATTTCATCCCCACCCTCTAAGATTTTCATTTTGTCTTTCAGCTCAATAATCACCCGTTGAGCTGTCTTGAGTCCAATGCCTTTTACCCCCTGTATGGTAGCGACATCTTCAGTCCCTATTGCGTGTTGAATTTCTGATGGAGTGAGAGAAGAAAGCATGGTTCGGGCGGTACTCGCTCCTATACCCGATACAGAAATCAACAATCTAAAAACAGCGCGTTCTAAAACTGTAAAAAAACCATATAAAATATGAGCGTCTTCCCTGACCTGAAGATGGGTAAAAAGTTTGATGTTTTCATCGGAAGAAAGACTCGAAAAGGTATTCAACGATATATTGATTTCATATCCAATTCCATTACAATCTATCACCACATGGGTGGGATTTTTTTCAACCAGCTTTCCTTTGATTTGTGTGATCATTTAATTGATTTTAATTTTTCTTGAGCATCTATGCCCGCTATAGCGGCCATATTGACAATTTCATCGACAGAGGCTCCCAATTGTAATATATGGGCAGATTCCTTTAGACCCATCAATATTGGACCAATGGACAGTGTGTCGTCCAATTCTTTAATGATTTTATAGGTGATATTGGCGGCATCAAGATTGGGGAAAATTAGGGTATTGACCTTTCTGTTGTTGAGGGAAGAAAAGGGAAAGCGGGCCCCCAACATATCATTATTCAGAGCGAAATCAGATTGAACTGGACCATCGGCAATCAAATCGGGAAAACTTTGATGCAGATAACTGACGGCTTGAGACACCTTCTTGGCTTGAGGAAAAGGAGAAGATCCAAAATTGTTGTAAGATAGAAGCGCAACAACAGGCTCTACCCCAAACATTTTGACTGTTTGGGCAGTCATGTGGGCTATTTTGGCCAATTCCTTGGCCGTAGGGTCCACATTAATGGAGGTATCGGAGAGGAAAAGCATTCCCCTCTTGGAGAGCATAAGGTTGGTAGCGGCTACCCGATCCACTCCTTTGGCTTTTCCCATCACTTCCAAAATGGGTTTGACCACTGCCGGATATTTTCTTGAAAAGCCAGAAAGCATAGTGTCTGCATCACCTTCCCTGACCATCATGGCGGCATAGTAATTGCGTTCTTTCAGCAAGCTTTCGCACTCGTACAGGGTTTTTCCCCTCCTTTTTTGCGTTTCCCAAAACGCTTTGGCATATCGCTTCCTACTTGCCATGTGTTCCTCGCTTTTGGGATCAATGATGCTCACCGCTCCATCGAATTCGATAGACTTCATCAAATTTTCAATCGTTTCTTTATCCCCCAATAAAATAGGAATACCGATTTTCTCTTCATCCACTATTTGGGCCGCTTTGATCACGTCCAATTGATCCGCCTCTGCAAAAACAATGCGCTTGGGATCAGATTTGGCCCTGTCGTGAATCATTCGGAGAATTTTTTGATGTCCTCCCAATCGCTCCGCCAACTCCACTTTATATTTTTCCCAATCGTCTATGGGTTCTTTGGCTACTCCCGATGCAACAGCTGCTTTGGCAACCGCAACGGGAATTTCAACTATCAATCTGGGATCAAAAGGTTTGGGAATGATATAGTTTTTACCAAAATTGAGTTTGGTTTCTTCGTACGCAATATTGACTTGTTCGGGTACCGATTGTTTGGCGAGCTGAGCCAAAGCCTCTACTGCAGCCATTTTCATAGGTTCGTTGACTTTGGTTGCCCGAACATCCAAGGCCCCCCTAAAAATAAAGGGGAATCCCAAAACATTGTTTACTTGGTTGGGATGGTCAGACCTTCCAGTGGCCATGATGATGTCCGATCGGGTCTGACAGGCCAAATCATAGTCAATTTCGGGGATGGGATTGGCCATCGCAAAAACGATCGGGTTTTTTGCCATCGACAACAACATCTTTTCATCCAATATATTGGGCTGAGACAAACCAATAAAAACATCGGCTTGATGAATGGCTTCCGATAGGGTATCGATTTCGCGATCGGTTGCAAACTCTGCTTTCTGCGAGCTCAAATTTGATCGGGATTTCTTAATGACTCCCTTGCTGTCCAACATGACAATATTTTCTTTTTTGGCTCCAAAAGACTGATAAAGACGAGTACAGGAAATGGCAGCTGCACCCGCACCAGAAATCACAATTTTAACCTTATCTATTTTTTTATCAGACAATTCTAAAGCATTGATCAGTGCCGCACACGATATAATAGCTGTACCGTGTTGATCGTCGTGCATTAATGGAATATCAAGCTCTGCTTTGAGTCGGTTTTCGATTTCAAAAGCCTCTGGAGCTTTGATGTCCTCTAGATTGATCCCTCCAAAAGTGGGGGCAATGGCTTTTACGGTTTGAATGAATTTTTCGGGATCTTTTTCATTGATTTCTATATCAAAAACATCTATGTCAGCAAATATTTTGAAAAGTAGTGCTTTTCCTTCCATAACGGGTTTTGAGGCTTCGGGACCAATGTCTCCCAAACCCAAAACTGCAGTGCCATTGGTAATAACCGCTACCAAATTCCCTTTATTGGTGTACTTGTACACATTGTCAATATCTTTTTCAATTTCCTCACAGGGAATAGCCACACCAGGAGAATAGGCCAATGCCAAATCTCTTTGGGTACGATAACTTTTGGTAGGAACGACCTCTGTTTTTCCTGGTCGAGGTTTGGCGTGATACACTAAGGCTTGCCTTCTTTGAAGATTTTTTGACATCTATTTATTTTAAAGTATAAAAATACTAATTCAAATGTTTACAATATGAAATAAAAAAGCCCATAGTAAAACCACAGGCTTTTCAATCGAATTATAACTCCTTTAAGCTATTTTTTAGCCCACCATAATTTGGTTCCTTGTATGTCGGGACCTTGAGCACTGTTTGCCGCATTTACATTATCCCCATTGGTGCTATATGCACCACTTCCATACTTCATTCTTTCCGGATAAGCTCCATTAAGAGTAGTTCCTAGAAAGACCTTTTTCAATAGGTCTTTATTAAAATTATGAATGGCACTACTTTATAAATATAAGATAGAGTCCCAAAATTAATTTTTAAATGGAATCTGACATAATTATTCAAGTAAAATTTAAAAAAAACCTATGACTATGATTTGATTATCAG
>ERZ887851.307-NODE-307-length-49364-cov-12.815308_pt1 | contig 49364 bp, 52 predicted proteins | sample MGYA00521100_ERZ887851 | MGnify/ENA primary metagenome ERZ887851 (study PRJEB32303, sample SAMEA104408602) | aquatic metagenome | biome: Brackish water; feature: Pelagic; material: water | place: Baltic Sea | collected 2014-06-06T16:11:00 | depth 11,444 m ... | reverse complement strand
ATGAGCTGTCATTCTGTTTAATCTTTTCATAGGCTTGTCAAGCAAAATGAATTAGATTTACAATGGAGACAGAGCATTAATTTGAATTAAAAAAAAACAATAGAAACAAACATTTCAGAAATGTACCTTTACTTTAATTGAGAATAAGAAAAATGAATTTTTCGAACTACCAATTGACAAGATAGAATTGAAGACAAAACAACTTTATATTATTACCAAAACGAAATGAAAGTCCTTCTAACAGTTGTGGCTGTTGCACAACTAAGTTGTGAATAACCCCTGATAATTGCAAATAAATCTAATTTCAATATTTTGTATCTTAGGTTATGCAAGGAAAGAAAGACTATCAAGAAAAACTCTTCGCCAATTTTCAGTTGAGTCAGCGTGTACCAGAACACAACTTCTATCGACGATTATCAGAAGTTTTAGATTTACGCTTTCTCTTCAAACGACCAATAAATTTTATGTGTACGATTTACTTTGCGCATAAGCTTCAAATTCTAAAAATTCTTCTAATAATGCATTGACAAAATCCAGCTTATATTTAATATCATTAATCGTAAGTTGGTTTACCTGATCTCTCCAATTAGAATTAAATATGTTGATATTATTTTGAGAAGGGCTTGCTGATTTTAGTACACATAAGCCATCTTCAATATTAAAATCCAGGTATCCCCGGATGTTGTCATAGTTGTTGATTAGTAGTAGTTGTATGCGAGGTTTATCGAAGAACTGCTTTAGATTGCTGCTTTTAGAATACAAGATAGAGAATTTTTGTTCAAGCTCTGTATTGAATGGTTTGTAATTATCTGCATTTTCGAATGTGTTTTCTACTTTTGCATAATGATTTTGATTTGTAAAAATTCTAAATTGAGCCGATTTCCCGTTTATTAAGTTAAATCGAAATACAGTAAAATGATTATCTGTTTTCAATGCTACTGTTTTATTCACTCCTTTTATTGGATTGAAAAAATCAATGGTTTCGCTTATCGAAAAAGGGTACTGAGAAGTTAATTTTCCGCTATACGATAAATTTTTTTTATTTGAGTTGATACTTTCTTCTATTCCTTTTACTTCTAAGTTTAAAACATGAGCAATTATTTTAGCGTCTTTTATTTTTTGCTCAATTACGTTTTTGTTTAAGTTGGCAAAGTATCGAACAAGCAAAACAATACATACGGGGATAATTAATCCAAAACCAATTAAAGATTCCAAAAATACTATTTTACCATTGCTTCCTAGTGGCCAAATAAAAAAAACACAGCAAACCAGTAATAAAAAGTATAGAGTAAGCAATCAAACGAATTCTTAAAACATATATTTTTTTTAAAAAAAGTATAGTTGAGAAAATAGAAATTGTTGCACTAACGGCAACATATAATATGCCTGTGATTATGTATTGGTCATCTGGATGCATGGCTTTTCAAGTCTAATGTGTTCGTTTAATCTACTTTGAACCGATATGCCTATTTAACTTGCGCATAGCGTTTTGCGGCTATGCTTTCGTGCCGATCTCTCGAATATAAACTTTTCGGCATAAAGTATAGGCGATGTTACAAGCAGGCTAAATATTACCACTATCAATTATCCTCCGTCAATTTAAAATAGAATTGATACTGAACCATATCTTTCTTATCTAGGAGTTCCATTTCGGCAATGTAGTACGGAGTTTTTAGTGTGTCTCCATAGTTAAACGTTGTTTGCTTAAAGTTAGAGTTACTCACTTGAATGCTATAAGCATCGCCGCTATTTACAAAAACGCGATCCAGTTCCCATGTTTGACTTTCAGGAACGACTATATATCCTCCTGCATAAGCACTTTTATATAGCGTTGAATCTTGACAAAAACTAATTTGTGCAACAGATAATAAGAGGGCGAGTATGAAAGTTGATCTAAACAAATTATGGTACTACATTAAATTCAATGACACTTAGAAAGTCACTTGGACAAGAGGTTGCGGCAGTTTGACCTGCAGCTAACCAGATCGGCATTCGATTCTCTGCGGTATAAACATATCCAGCATTTCCAGATGCAATGTTTTTAATATTATGATAGATCTGACTATCGATAATATAGGGGCGCACCCGTGCTAAATCGCAACCAGAAGTTGAATTGCTTGTGCCGGAAACATTACTTTGCTGGTAAGACTCTATCTTCCATACTTTTCCAACAGGAACAGTCATTGTTGCCGAACTTACTTTAATCACTTGATTAAATTGAAGGTTTCCTTGTGCACTAACTCCAAGAGAGGCGAAAAGACATATAATAATGAATAGTGTTTTCATGGTGATATTTTTATGGTACAACATTAAATTCGATAATACTCACTTTAGCATTTACATTTCCAATCAGCGAGACACTTTCATTAGATGGCAACCAGAAAGGAAGATTTGCATATGGAGACGAATTGTTCAGTACAAAATAACTTGTGCCTCCCCATTTGATTTGAAAGTAAGCGTTATTACTGCTAAGAGCCACGCTTTCAATTTTCCATACTTTTCCAGCAGGAACTGTTACCGCATTTCCAGCAGGTGTAGCGTCAAGGATAAGCACTTGGTTGAATTGCAAGTTACCTTGTGCAAAAGAAGCACTTGAAAATGTTATTGCTAAAATAAGAAGTATGTTTTTCATGATTTAATTTTATGGTACTACGTTAAACTCGATTGCGTTTATAGAGCTGTTTACATTGTAAGCGTTAGCGGATTCTTGACCAATAACTATATTATAAGTACCTGCTGGTAGCCACAAAGGAAAAGAATCAACGAGATGAATAGCATTCGACGCCCCTTTGCTACGATAAATAAGTGTATTATCTATAAATAAAGACCACCCACCATATTCAGTTCTAGGATATCCTGCAACCATATACACGTTTGCGTGTTCTACTTTCCAAACTTTCCCAGCAGGAACTGTAATAGCACCTGCCGTAGTGGTAGAGTACGCTGTCGTAGTTGTAGTGTATTCTATAAATTTCACCTGATTAAACTGCAAATTCCCTTGTCCAAATGAAAGGCTAGAGATTGTTATTGCTAAAATGAATAATATTTTTTTCATAATCAAAAAGTTGTAATCTTTAAAAACCGTCAACAGTATAAATAAGTGTATTCGCATCACTTCCAGAACCAGATCCAGAAGAACCATCTTGTGCAATTATTTGCCAAGCACCTCCATCCCAGATATATGAAATACCAACTGTGCTGTTGTAATAACCTTCATTTAAATTTGGAGAAACTGGTGCCGTTGCAGATGTTCCTAACCAAGTAACCGATACTCCGTTTGTACCGTTAGTTCCATTTGTGCCTGGGATACCTTGTGGTCCTGTTGCACCCGTTGCTCCAACTGCTCCATCATTTCCGGGAACACCTTGAATACCTTGCGGTCCTGTTGCACCATCGTTTCCTGGAACACCTTGGATACCTTGTGGTCCTGTTGCACCAACTGCTCCGTCATTTCCTGGGATTCCTTGAGGTCCTTGTGGTCCTGTTGCGCCTACTGCTCCGTCATTTCCTGGGATTCCTTGAGGTCCTTGTGGTCCTGTTGCGCCTACTGCTCCGTCATTTCCGGGTACACCTTGAATTCCTTGTGCTCCATCTTGTCCATTAGTTCCGTCAACACCATCATTACCTGCTGGTCCTTGTGGCCCCATTGGTCCTGGAGTTCCAGAATTTTCTGCGTACAATGCGTAAGGTACACTCATTAATTGTTGAGTTCCCATTACAGTGTAGTTTGTACCACCATTTTCGTCAGCAGCTACTTCAACAAAATATGGGCCCACCGCCCAATCGATTAATGTGAAATCTCCAGAGATAACAGTTCCTTGTCCTACTACAACATTTACCAAGCCGTATTGGCTAGTAGTTGGGGAGAACGATTCTTCATAAACAACTGTTCCTGATGGTGAAGTTTGAATAATTGAAATTTTCATTCCAACATTAGTGTTGTTAAGAATTACTCCAGCTCCGTCACGAATGACGGCTTGATAATTAATTCCTTGTGGCGCTTGTGCAAACGTTCCTGCGGAAAGAGCTAAAAACGCGAATGATAATAGTAATTGTTTCATGTTAGTTTATTTTAATAAATGGTAAGTGTTGAATTTGTCCTGAATCAGGCATGTACTCTAGTATATATTTTCCTACGACGATTGAAGTAACGTCAAGTGTTAATACACCGTTAGGGCTTCTACCGTTCCATACAACTCTTCCTGCTACATCATAAACATGATATTCAAATGGAGATTCAGAAGATGAAGTAAATGTTATCTGTTCGCTAGATGGGTTAGGATAAATTGTAATAACATCATTGTTCAGTTCATGCACCGATAAAAATGAAAGATCACCTTGTTGAAATCCTAAAGTGTGAATGCTGTTAGGGTCAAAGGTTGAGGTGAATGTTTCTCCAATGGTAAAGCTTATTTCTAAATTAGCATTGGAAAATTCTGTTCCTGATGTTGCAAAAACATCTCTTGTAGTTTGAAGTTGAGCGCCTGCTGAAAAGCAGGATCCCAAGGCCAAAACGAGTAGTAGTTTGTTCATGGCTTTAGTTTTAGACTTTCAAATATAATAAACTATGGGCAGTTGCTTGTAACGTTCGGCAGCTAGGCAACGTGCGGATTTCTACCAAGGTTGAGTTTTAAAGTTAGGAATAGTTTTTCAAAGTAGATTGTTCTATTAAACAACAAAACCCGCATGGTGTGTAGGTGCTGTTATATGCATCAATGTTATACGTATTTAATTAATCGATCGTCTCAGATGTGGCTTTATACAATGGAAATTCGGGGCTAGCTGGTCAAAGTGCTGAATTCATTCCTTATTGCGATTATCGCAACTACCAGTTATTCATATACTTAAATCAGTAGCTTTATCATGCTCATTGTCCTTATTTTCGTCATGAATATTAAATAATTAATTATGAAATCAATTTTACTATCACTTCTCGTTCTCTTTCTCATAACATCATGTGCACACAATAGAATTCGTTTAGTAAAACAACCTCGGCAGAAAGTTGTTAAAGTTGATCAATCTGAATCGTCATATGATCTTGAAGAAGCTCAAGCGTTCCAAGAGATCTTGCTTCCTGAAAATTCATCACAAGAAGCGTTGGTTGAAAACACTCCCGAAGATAAATTCGAGGATGAAATTTTAAGTTCTGTTGATGGCAATACACCAGCACCGACTGACTCTACCAAACAAGAGGTCATTGATGCAAAGCCTTTGAACAAGGAAACTGAAGCTAGAATTGCTCAAGATGATGCAGAATCGGCAAATAAATTAATGCTCGGTTCTCTCTGGTCCTTACTTGCTATCCCACTTGCTGGTTTAGGTTTAATTGCTAGCGCTACGCTGTTTATTATCGGAAGAATCAAATTTAACAAGGCAAAAAGATCTCGTTACATCACCGAAGATGGAAAGGAGTTCTTGAAAAAAGCGAAGAAAAAGCAAATAGCGCTGATGGTTATATGGACGCTCCTTGCTGCTTTTGCTGTTGTACTTTTCGTTGCATTACTAAATATGTAGACCCTATAAATAATAACTAAACTCTTTCAGAGATATATGACTTTTTTATACTCTAGCCATCGTTAAGTTAATGAGATTTCGGTCTGGTTCTCGAGAATAGTCTTCTATTGCGTATAACTTGTATATATGTGTAACTCCTCCCACACCCAAGGAACACTCTCCCTCTAAACGATCTTGTACCGTTTACAAGTGCTTGTAATTAATTGTTTTGCATATACATCATCACAATATAAAAACTTCCCTACACACTTAATACACATACCGTCATTTCAGGTATATGTGCGCATTTTAATTAAAACGTCACTTATTCATCCATAGTTCCTGTAATTTGAAGTCATCAAAGCCGTGGCTTTAAGCAAAAAAAAGACGGCTTGCAAGTGCAAACCGTCGTTTCTTAATTATTCTTTTTCAATTCCCTACCATGTAAACAATGGTCGGTCCTGCATCAAAGCATTTACTTCTTTTTTTACAGCGCCAATAACCGCTTCGTCTTCAATGTTAGTGATCACACGGTCGATGAGGTTTACGATTGTTTCCATTTCGTTGTCTTTCATACCTCGTGTGGTGATAGCTGGTGTTCCAACGCGGATTCCAGAAGTGACAAACGGTGATTCTGTATCGAAAGGAACCATGTTTTTGTTCACGGTAATGTCCGCTTTTTCTAGGGCGATTTCAGTGTCTTTTCCTGTGACACCTTTGGAACGCAAATCGATCAACATCGAATGGTTGTCCGTTCCGCCTGAAATGATGGAATATCCTTTTGCTACGAAGGCATCAGCCATTTTCGCAGCGTTCAATTGTACTTGCTTTGCGTACGCTTTGTATTCATCGGAAAGTGCTTCGCCGAATGCTACTGCTTTTGCCGCAATCACGTGTTCCAATGGTCCGCCTTGTATTCCAGGGAATACTGCAGCGTCGAGTAGGGCAGCCATTGATTTTGGGTTTCCGTTGTTCCATTTCAAACCGAATGGATTGTCGAAGTTTTTCCCCATCATGATGACGCCTCCACGTGGTCCACGTAATGTTTTGTGCGTTGTTGTGGTAATAATGTGGCAGTGCTTTAATGGATCGTCCAAAAGTCCTGCAGCGATCAATCCTGCGGGGTGCGAAATGTCCGCCAAAGTCAAAGCGCCAATTTCATCCGCTACTTTGCGAATGCGCGCGTAATCCCATTCACGACTGTAGGCAGAAGCACCACAGATGATCAATTTTGGTTTTTCTTCACGGGCTACTTTTTCAAGCATATCATAGTCGATCCGACCAGTTTCTTTATGGACACCGTAGAACAATGGCTTGTAGAGTTTTCCCGAGAAATTAACAAGTGAACCATGAGTTAAATGGCCGCCATGAGAAAGATCAAACCCTAAGATTTTATCGCCAGGCTCCAAACATGCAAGAAATACTGCTGCATTTGCTTGTGCTCCAGAGTGTGGTTGAACGTTGGCCCATTCAGCTCCAAAAAGTGCTTTCAAACGGTCGATAGCAAGGTTTTCAACTTCATCAACGATTTCACAGCCTCCGTAATAACGTTTCCCTGGAAGACCTTCGGCATATTTATTTGTCAGTACACTTCCCATGGCTTGCATGACTTGATCACTGACAAAGTTTTCAGATGCAATTAATTCAATACCGTGAAGCTGTCGTTGTTTTTCACGTTCAATTAAATCGAAAATAGCGCTGTCCATTCCTTTTACTTGTAATTTATGTTATAAATATTATTCAATCCGTCATTAAGTGTAGTATCAGGTTTGTAGTTGGAAAGTTTACTCAATTTTGCAGAACTACCTACACGGCGTTCTACTTCGTAATCATAGCGTTTTTTAGGAGCGTCGATAAACACGATTTCAGAATCAGATTTCGTAATCTCTTTGATTTGTTCTGCGACGTCTAAAATGCACCATTCTGCTTCGTTGGCTATGTTGACGATGTGACAACCTTTTGTGTCCATCAAGCGAATGCACGCTTCAATAGTATCATCGATATAGGTGAAATCTCGGGTTTGTTTTCCGGATCCAAAAACGGTAATGTCGTGACCTTTCAACGCTTGTTCGAAGAAACGTGGGATTACCATTCGGTTGTCTTGATTCCATCCGTAAACATTGAAGAATCGGAGGGATACGACATCCAATCCTTTTTCTTCATAGTGAGAAGCCAAGTAGATTTCATTGTAGCGCTTCGCCATCGCGTAGGAAGTTCTTGGATCAACCAAAACCTCTTCAGTGAGTGCACTTTCAATAGCAGAATGCCCATAAATGCCACTGGTGGAAGCGTACATGATTCGTTTGATATTGTTTATCTCGGCTGCCATGACCACGTTTCGCGTACCAATTACTTCGACATCCATAGTTTCCACGGGATTGTCTGCAACGATATCAACACCAAGAACTGCAGCAAAATGAAAGATTAATTCACAACCTTTCGAAGCTTTCGTGACCAAGTCTTGATCTCTAACGTCTCCGTGGATGAATTCGATTTTAGCGAAAGTATCTTTGTCCAATTTGTTTCCGCGAAGAAGATTGTCCAAAACCACCACTTGATGATTATCACCCACCAAACGCTTGGCAAGATTGCTTCCGATGAATCCGGCACCTCCTGTTATCAAAATCTTCATAGTTCTCGTCGTTTTTAGTTTGTAAATATCGCATTTAATGGGGCATTCTTATATGATTACCACCTTTTTATTGTCGTTAATTTGTGTGTTAGCTCTCCTGTTTCGCTGTGTACGATTCCTTCGCGTGAAATCAGGTCTTTTCGCACGTGTCCACTTGCATGGAGGATGTGACCTTGATCGTCTAGAATTCCAACGTGAATAATTTTCCCTGCGCTATTTTCGAAAAAGGCAAGATCACCAGATTGTTGTTCGCCAAATTCAACTTCTGTTCCCTCAAGAACTTGTTGTGAGGCATCACGTGGTAAGTTGATGTCAAAAAAACGGTAGACTGCTTGCGTTAATCCCGAGCAATCGATTCCAAAAGGAGATTTTCCTCCCCACAAATAGGGCGTGTTCAGATACGATTCTCCGCAATTCCAAATGGAGTCGAAAGTTTGAGTTGTTGGCTCCAACCAAGCAAAGTGATCAGCACCGATATTAAAACTTTCTTCATTTTCAGGAACAAATGATCCTTGGCAAATCCATTGTCTTCCCCACGGGGTTTGAATAAGGCGCTCTCTATCTTTGGAGAAACTTAAGCCTTCAGACCAACGTCGGACTTCCTTTTGCGTTAATTTTTTGATGTGTTTGTGATCGATCCAGCCTTCGTAACTATCGGAAATAGACGAAACTTTAGCCCAAGGAGCATCCAATTCAAGAATGGATACAATCTCACCAAAAAGCAATTGCGTAACGATTTCACTTTGATCCTTTTTGTCGGATCGAACAGGAGAAATGCTAACGTAACAAAAGCCGTACTCCATTATTTTTTCGGGAAGTTTTTGTGTTTTGCGAGATTGATAATCTGCTGAACGTGGCGCTGGTTGTGATAAACAACAAATAAAAGCGCGTCTCCTAAACGCAATCGAACAATTTTAGAGATGGAAATCGGGACTTTTACGCGTCGAAGGTTGACTGTTTGTGCCTTTTCGAAAATTTCCAAAAGTTCCTCCTGCGATTCCAGAAAGCGATTCAACTCATTTCCAGTCACAAGATCTGTGTCAATGGAAGGATTGTAGCCTTTCGGCGCTTTGAATTTTCTTTTAACGTTTTTTGCGTTCCCTAATTTCATCGATTTCCATGCTGATCTGCCAAGTGGAGAACTCATGAAACCTTCTTTCGTTGAAGTAAAACGCGTGTTTTCTATTTTTCTGGTAATCGTCGGGTGGTAATAATTCGAATATTCATTCAAATGGGCTAGTACCTCGGAAATACTCCAAACACCTGTGTTCGGTCTCCAACCAAGTTGTTCAGCACTTAGTTTGCTCACGTACTTTTGAACATTATTTCTGTTCTCTTCCGTGATATTGGACACTATTTGAATCAAGTCAGATGTCGTCATTGAAAACCTCTTAAGAGTCAGGCAAAAATAGTTAATTCCTTTCGATTACAATACATATAATGACAAAGAATAAAGTAAGATTCGTTACTTTCGCAGCAAATCGAATTTACCAACTGAATGAGTACCAATTTACCTCTTATTTTGATTACAAACGACGATGGAATATCTGCAAAAGGAATTCGCTCGCTGTATGAAGCTGTAAAAGATTTTGGGGAGGTGGTAATTGTGGCACCTGATTCGCCGCAATCTGGCATGGGACACGCTATAACAATTCACGATCCATTGCGTTTGACCCCCGTTGATTTATTTCCAGGGGTGACGGCGTTGGCTTGTTCTGGAACACCTGTAGATTGCGTGAAATTGGCGATTTACGAAGTATTGAAACGAAAACCAGATTTATTGGTTTCAGGAATCAATCACGGGGCAAACACGGCGACGAATGTTTTGTACTCTGGGACGATGTCCGCTGCTGTTGAAGGAGCTATGGAAGGAATTCCTTCGATTGGCTTTTCGTTAGACGCCTATGAAGCAGACGCGAATTTCGATGCTGCCAAAGAAGTGGTCGCAAAGATCGTTCGAATGGCGTTGGATAAGGGAATTATGGAAGGTACTTGTTTGAATGTAAACGTTCCAAATCCTGATAAAACAGAGGTGAAAGGAATGAAAATCTGTCGTCAGGCACACGCTTATTGGGCAGATCGATTCGAAAAAAGAGAAGACCAATTTGGAAAGCCATATTACTGGCTCAGTGGAGATTTTGTTGATGTAACAGCAGATGAAGACACGGATCTGGATTGGATAGCGAAAGGATATGCTACGATCGTGCCAACACAATTCGACATGACAAGCTATTCGGCAATACGTGAAATGGAAAACTGGCAATTATGAATTTAAGAAATTGGTCAAAAGATCATACGTTGGGAATGATCTTCGGGATTTTAACCCCGATACTATTGCTGCCATTGGTGATTTATTTGTGGGCAAACTATCAAGGCTACAGTTTCAGCTACATGTGGGACGAATTTTTGCGATTTTCAGACCCGCGAATCAAATGCCTCACTTTATCAATTATTCCCAACTTGTTTTGGTTCTATCGTTTTCTCAACAAGGAACGCTACAATGTTGCGATGGGAATTATTTTAGGTTCAATGGCATTTGCACCGTACATTATTTACATCAAATTCTTCACCTAGATGGGCAAAAAGCTCTACGTGATAGCAGGGGAAGCTTCTGGCGATTTACACGGAAGCAACTTGATGAAAGCACTTCTAGCTGAAGATTCCGAGTTGCAATTTCGATTTTGGGGCGGTGATAAAATGACTGCCGTTCAAGATTCTGGTGTCAAACATATTAGCGAACTTGCTTTTATGGGCTTCATTGAAGTGGTTATGAATCTCCGAACAATCACCGCAAATCTTAAGTTTTGTAAACAAGATATTTTGGCATTTCAACCAGATGCTTTGGTGCTGATCGATTACCCAGGTTTCAACCTTAGAATTGCAGAATGGGCAAAGGAGCATGACATCAAAGTCTATTATTACATCTCACCGCAAGTCTGGGCTTGGAAGCAAAACCGCGTACATAAAATCAAAAAGGTAGTCGACAAGATGTTCGTGATTCTGCCTTTTGAAAAACCATTCTACGAGAAGTTCGATTACGAGGTGGAATATGTGGGACACCCGCTTCTGGACGAGATTTCGCAGTACAATTTTGAAGCTACACGCGAGGAATTTAGAAAACGAAACGGACTTTCGGACAAGCCAATTATTGCGATTGTTCCTGGGAGTCGAAAACAAGAGGTGACAACAAAATTGCCGATCATGATTGAGGCAACGAAGGGCCTTGGCGACTACCAATTGGTGATTGCAGGCGCTCCGTCTTTGCCCGAAGAATTTTACCAGTCGCTTCAAAAGAATGTCCAAGTTGTTTACGGTGAAACGTATGAATTGATGTTCAATGCGAAAGCGGCTATCGTAACTTCAGGAACAGCAACTTTGGAAACCGCTTTGTTCAAAGTTCCAGAGGTTGTTTGTTATAGAGGCAGTCAAATCTCCTATATGATTGCGCGCAGATTGATCAAAGTGAAATTCATTTCTCTGGTTAATTTAATCATGGATCGCGAAGTTGTGAAGGAGTTGATTCAAAATGAATGCCGTCCAGATACTATCAGAGCTGAGCTGGAACGACTTTTGCAAGATGAAGCATACATTGCTCAGTTAAAATCAGATTATGATTTACTGGAACAAAAACTCGGTGGGGGAGGCGCAAGCCAGAAAGTTGCACAATCCTTGTTGAAAACTATTGACCAGTAGCTCTTTTGACCTTTGACTGAATTGTAATTTTGCACTATGTTTCGGATCCTTCTCCTTTTCATTTTTGTGACTATCTCCAATGTTTGTGGAGCGCAGCAAATGCGAATTGGTTTGTTACGTTCCATTACGACAAAAACCGTGTCCATCAATGTGAATGAAGGCAAGTACATCGTTTATGGTGATACGACAAATCTTGGTGTTCTCGAATCGATTATCGTTCAGTACAAATCGAACGGGGTTGGAATTACTTCGAATGGCGTTCTGAAAGTTTATAAAACAATTAAAATTGTTCAGGAACAATCCAACTCTTCGATCAAAATAACGGCGACGTCACCAAGTTCTAAGCAACATTTTTACAACGATAATTTTGAAATCACTCAGGGAAGTAAAGGTTTAACGATTTTGAATTTGGTATCGATGGAGAATTATCTTGCTGGGGTTATTGAATCTGAAGGCGGTGGAGGAAGACACCTTGAGTATTACAAAGTGCAAGCACTCATGAGTCGTACGTACGCGATTAAAAACGCAAAACGCCATTCGAAAGAAGGTTTTAACCTTTGCGACGGAGTTCACTGTCAAGCGTATCACAACAAATTGATTCATACGGACAAAATTATGGACGCTGTTCTTGATACAGAGGGACTTGTGCTTGTTGATGAGAATAATTCATTGGTAACCAGCTATTTCTCTGCCAATTGTGGCGGTCAAGTTTGTGATGCTTCCTATGTCTGGAATACTTCACTACCGTATGTCGAACCTTTTGTGGACACGTTTTGCATTCACACGCGCCAAGCGACATGGGAAACGTATGTGAGTAAATCCGATTGGCGAAAATACATGCGGGATCAATTCGGGGTCACTGAGGAAATCGTTGGAAGTCAGCTTTATAATTTCACGCAGGACGAGCGAAAAGCGTTTTATATTCATCCTTCCTTGGGAATACCGTTGCGGGATTTGCGACAAAAGTTCAGGTTAAAATCAACATATTTTAGCACGAAGTTAGAAGGAGAACGTGTAATCATTTCTGGTCGCGGTTTCGGGCATGGAGTTGGTTTGTGTCAGGAGGGCGCAATGGAAATGGCGAAACAAGGATACGACTATTCGCAAATTGCCCGGTTTTACTTTCACAATGTGTCTATTTTAGATGCGAAAAAACAAGCGTATTTCAATCAGATTGAGGTGATTGAGGAGTAGTGTCATTTATAAAACACTACAAATACATCTTCATCATCTTTTTTGAAAAGCTTTTTTTCTCTCGCGTATCTTTCTACTTCCGAGCGCTCTTCCAGCTTTGATAAAGTCTCACGTGTTTCCTCTAAATCCTGTTTGATTTGTTCTGTTTCCTCCTTCAGTACACTAAGTTTGTGATTGTGTGAAATGATGGTGAAAATGTCGTTTTCGTCAAGAAAAAGTACATAAACGAAGAAGATAGTCGTTGCTAAAATAAACTTGTTTCGCAATAATTGGAGTGCCTTCTTCATACAATAAAGGTAAACTCAATTCGACAAGAAAAGTAAGCTGTCTGCAGATGTTATGAAAAGATGCGTGTTAATGACCTTATTTTTTCACGAAACGAACGGATGTGCTTTTGCCTTCCGAACGGAGGTTTAAAAGATACATACCGCGTGATAAACTGGAAATATCAATTTCCGATACGCCATTTGAGCTTGGTAACGAACCTTCGTAGACAAGTATTCCGGAAAGGTCGTAAATCCGTGATATGACATCGTTTTCATTGGAGAAATTAGTCGTGATTGTGAGTACATTCTCAGCTGGGTTCGGTGATATCGTTACCGAATTCAACTCATTTTCATCAAGTCCTACGACTTCGTATGCGATGGCGTAATGAGCTAAGGCGCCCATCGAACCTTTTGTAATTTGATAAACGTACGGAATATCGACATAGGCGATGCTATCCTGAGAGGTGTGCGCGTAAGGGGTTTCATTCTTTTCGTAGAGCCCAGTTACGATGTAACCATTGTTCATAAAAGGAACATAATCAGAGGCGTACGCAAAGGAAATTTCCGTGTTTAAAGTCGAATAGAGTTGAATACAGGTGGCTAATTGATTTGTCATTATTGCTGATTGGGCATCGTTGGAGTTGGGTTGGCTTTCATCTCTTTCGCAAACGATAGTGTTGTTGACCATTCCGTTAATTCCACCAACTTCATCAATATTGAACACAATTTTGAGATCCAAGTTGTTCGGAATTACCACATTGTTCACGTAATGATTGCTACCAGTTAGTCCGATTTCTTCTCCTGAAAAGTGAATAAATTTAATAGAGTATTCCGTCTGAACGTCTTTCAAGAGTCGCGCCAATTCCAAAATGATGGCTGTTCCTGTTCCGTTATCGTTAGTTCCCGTTCCGTTTTTGGTGTCGTAATGCCCGTCAATGATTACATAAGTGTCAGGATACAGCGTTCCTGTTTTTGTCACGATAATATTTGTCATCTGATTGCTTGCGGCGATAAAGTCATCTTGAACGATATCCGTGTAACCCCATTGACTGTATTTATCGAGTAGCCAATCGCGCGCATTTTGCAATTCTACCGAATTGTATTCTTTGACTCCGAGCGCTTCAAATTCATGCAAATACGTTGTGACAGTATCTAAATTGCAACTATCAGCGAGATTCGCATAAAATTGATTAAAACTCTGACTGTTAACGCTAGTAGTAAAAAGAAGTACGAAAAACGAGAGAATTATAGATTTCATTGAGAACAGTTTGATACACTAAAAGTACGGAAAATAAAAAAGTCCGTCTCTATTGGGAACGGACTTTCAAAGCGTTTGGTTGGTATTAACCGTTAACTATTTCGTCGTATTGTGCTTGGAAATCTTCATCTTCCTCAAACCAATGAGCAACACTGTTTAAAGTTGACTTTGCAAGATCCATCTGCATCGTTTCTTTATACGTCTGAGCTGTTTTAATTATACCCAGTTTTAAAATGTTTTTATCTGCTTCGCTCCAATCCGAGATATCTGTAATTGCTTTCAAGGATTCGTCTGCCTCTTGCCATGCAGTTCTAGAAGAAGAACGGTCTCCATCGTTGTATTTGCAAGCACCAATAACAAAATTGATTCCTGTTGTTTCTTGAGAGATTTTCTTGTACTTCACGCACCAAGAGTAGGCTTTTTTATACGAATTGATTAGCAATTCATTATTGATTCGCGTATAAAGAGCCATTTGGTAGGTTTCGATGAACTCAGCGTGCTCTTCCATTTCTTGACCGTCGTTCTTCTTAAGGTCATATTTGATTCCTTTCGAAAGAAATGTAATTCCGTCTTTGAAAGCATTATCGAATTTCTCATCATCATTACCAGAAAGTGAAATTGCGTACAATCCTTTGGCCGCCCAAATATAAGGTGCTGGATCATACTTAGTGGCATCGTTATCGTTGTACTTCTCAGCTTCTTTTACGAGTTTTTCATAATTTTCATCTGCAAATAAAATTTTCAAATCATTGTAATTTTGTGCAAATGATACCTGAGTTAACATTAAAAGCGCGACTAGTGTAATGATATGTTTCATTTTGTTTTTGTTTTGAATGAGTAGTTTCAAATACTGTGCCGAACAGTTTATAATACACGTAAAGTTATGAAAATTTGATAGATCACTCTTCAAAACTTCTTAATAATAATCCAAGGATCTCTTGTGCGGCAACTGAAATCTTCGTTCCTGGACCAAATACTCCAAAAACACCAGCGTCATATAAGAAATCATAATCTTGTTGCGGAATAACACCTCCTGCAATCACCATAATATCTTCTCGATTTCTCTTTTGCAGTTCCTCAATAACTTTTGGCACGAGTGTTTTGTGTCCAGCGGCTAATGAAGATACTCCAAGAACATGAACATCATTTTCGACAGCTTGTTTGGCAGCTTCGTCCGGTGTTTGGAACAACGGTCCAATATCAACATCAAAACCAATGTCAGCAAAAGAAGTTGCTATGACTTTAGCCCCGCGATCGTGACCATCTTGTCCCATTTTCGCGATCATAATCCGAGGGCGTCTACCTTCCAATTTTGCGAATTGATCCGCCATTTCTCGCGCTTTGTTAAAGTCTTTATCTTCCATAGATTCAGATGAATACACACCGTTGATAGAACGAATGGTTGCTTGATAACGTCCATATTCATTCTCAAGTGCCGTTGATATTTCTCCTAAAGACGCACGTGATCTAGCGCAGCGAACAGCAATTTCAAGTAGATTTCCTTCGCCTGTTTTTGCGGATTCTTCCAACTCTTTCAATAAAGCGTTTACTTTTTCTTGATCACGACCCGATTTAAGCGCATTCAAACGTTCAATTTGAGAGTCGCGTACTTTTGTATTGTCAACCTCCAAAATTTCGAAAGGTTCTTCGTTTTCTGGTTGATAACGATTCACGCCAACGATGATGTCTTTGTTCGAGTCAATTCTTGCTTGTTTTCTAGCCGCTGCCTCTTCAATTCGCATTTTTGGAATCCCTGTTTCGATAGCCTTAGCCATTCCGCCTAATTCCTCGACTTCTTCTATGAGCTTCCAAGCCTCTTGAATCAACTCTTCGGTTAACTTTTCGATGTAATAACTTCCTCCTAGTGGGTCCACATGTTTTGTGATGCCCGTCTCTTCTTGCAAGTAGATTTGTGTGTTTCGTGCGATTCGCGCCGAAAAATCCGTTGGCAATGCAATAGCTTCGTCCAAGGCGTTTGTGTGGAGAGATTGTGTTCCTCCAAGTGCCGCGGCAAGTGCTTCGATGCAGGTTCTTGCGACATTGTTAAAAGGATCTTGCTCCGTTAGACTCCAGCCAGAAGTTTGACAGTGTGTCCGCAAGGCAAGCGATTTTGGATTTGTTGGTTTGAATTCATTCACCATTTTGGACCACAATACACGTCCAGCGCGCATTTTAGCTATTTCTGTATAGTGATTCATTCCAATGGCCCAGAAAAAACTAAGTCGTGGCGCGAAATCATCGATGTTCATTCCTGCTTTGATTCCAGCGCGCAAGTATTCCAATCCATCAGAAAGTGTGTATGCGAGTTCGATCGCTGCCGTAGCACCTGCCTCCTGCATGTGGTACCCAGAAATGGAAATAGAGTTAAAGCGAGGCATCTTTTTCGATGTGTACTCAAAAATATCAGAAATGATACGCATCGATGGCAAAGGAGGGTAGATGTAGGTATTTCGAACCATAAACTCCTTGAGAATGTCATTTTGTATGGTTCCAGAGAGTTGTTCTTGAGAAACGCCTTGTTCTTCCGCCGCGACGATGTAAAACGCCATGATGGGTAAAACGGCACCATTCATTGTCATGGATACGGACATTTTATCCAAAGGAATTTGATCGAAAAGGATTTTCATGTCCAATATAGAGTCGATCGCAACGCCTGCTTTTCCAACATCACCAAGAACTCTCGGATGGTCCGAATCGTAACCTCTATGCGTCGCTAAATCGAAGGCTACAGAAAGTCCTTTTTGCCCTGCAGCGAGATTTCTTCTGTAGAACGCATTGGATTCTTCTGCCGTTGAAAAGCCCGCATATTGTCTAATTGTCCAAGGACGAATCGCGTACATCGAACTGTAGGGGCCTCTCAAATAAGGCGGAATACCAGAAACGGATCCGATGTGTTCCGTGTTTTCTAGATCATCTTTCGAATAAAAATTCTTTAAATCGATTTTATCCGCCGTCGTATACGTTGTTTCTTGTTTTGTGTCGAAAACCTCAGGTGTCGAGTCAAACGGAATCTTTGTAAAATCTACTCGGTTCATACGGTTTCTGTTTTATTGATGGAATCCACTTGCATCGCATCCATTCCTAAATAACCAGGAACGGTTTCCCATGTAACGTCGTGTTCTTTTGAGTCAGGGAATTTATTCACTCCAATTAAAGTGTTCGATCCGTCTGCAATTTTGCTTTCTCGCAGTGATTTTTTCTTCAGAATTTCTTGTTTCAGCTCATTCAAAACAGCACTTTGAGAGATTCCTCCTTTCGATTCAATGGTTTGAAATGTCTCCCACGCTTTTTTCGCGACTTCAGAAGTTAAATGCTCTATGGTATAACTTCCTCCACTTGGATCGAGAACATGATGGAAGTACGATTCTTCTTTGAGAATGAGTGAAATATTAAGCGCCATGCGTGAAGCCAATTCTGAAGCTCCTTTTGAACTGTATAAATCATAAGGCAACACAAGAATTGCATCGGCACCGTTGGATGCAGACATCACCTCTGTAGTTTGTCGTAAAAGGTTGGTGTAAGGATCTTTCAGAGATTTATTGGAATGACCAATAATTGCTGTGATCGCACAATTGAGCGAACAATCATGTTTTGGATGGTAAGCCTCGATGATTTTAGACCAAAGCATTCGTAAAGATCGAAATTTCGCGATTTCGTTAAAGTAGTTAGAGCCAACACCAATGTGAAAGTGAATCATTGCCGCGGCTTCATCGATCTCAAATCCTTGCTTCATTATTTGAACCAAAGCTTCGTGTCCAGTAGCTAGTGCAAAAGCAAGTTCCTGCCAGGATGTCGCTCCACATTTTTGGACACCGAAACCATTTACAACAAAGCTGGATACTTGGTTGTTTCGCATTGCTGGCAATAAATCTATGGCGTCGGAGACATCTATAGCATCGAAGCAAAACGCAATATTGTTGGTAGCTTCTCCTGCTATTTCTAGAATGGTTAAAGCTTCCTTAACGCTGGACACTTTAAATTGAGCCTTGATGTAATTGAGTTCAACTTCGTTCAAAACGACCGTCCAATCAAATACTTTGGAAGATTCGAAGGAAATCATATCCGCGCCCTGCATCAAAACTTTCAAGGCGTGTTTGTTTGCTTCAGCGGCATTGTCAACTTTTATGTACGCAGCATTGGTCCAATCATTGTTACTTGTTTTTGAACCACGCGTAGCTGGAAAACTTCCAGGCTTTGAGTTTGGAATGGATGCATCATCAGAATGATAAAATGCTTTATAGTCGATTTCTTCGATAGGATCATTGAAATAGAGCGTCGAAACGTCCTTTCCTTTCAGATCTTTTACAATTTGATCCGTCCAAGTTGCGAGAGATATTGGTTTGAAATCTTCAAATAAGTTGCTCATGTAATTGACCAATTTTATAGGTTAATTCAGGTTATTTGTAATAAAATCCCCCTAGAATTTCAAATTTAATCATAATGAGGAATTTGGGGACGATTTCGATTACGAAAGAAAGTATTCGATCACTTTATAAGAAATAGCGTAGAAAATGATGCCTCCGAGTAGCATTTGTGTCACCGAGGTAAAACCCTGTCTTCGCCAATACCAAGCATTCAGACCGCCTAACAAAAGTGCTGGAATAAAAGCGTAAAGAAAAATCATTATGCCTCGATTAGACCAAATTGTTGAAAGTGGTGCGTAAGATGTTTGCTGTGCAGTCGGAGCCATTTCTCATAATTCAATTCACCAAACGATGGATGGAATGTCGTTCTGTTAGGATCAGCGTCGAAAAAGTCTTGAAAGTCAACCCAAGTGGTGGCGAATTCATCGATAGCATCACTTATTGATTCCGTTCGTGTGGGAACGGCTTTTTTCGCGAAAGAAGCTTCGAAATTTTTTGGTAGTGGATGTTCTGAAAACAAAAAAGCTTGTGCTTTTTCTATTTTATCTTCTGGAATCTGCAGAGGAAACTTTTCTAAATTCCCCATGGCGAGGTTTAAAGTGTCTGTTAGATGTTCCACCATTCGATGGGCGCTCATTTCTCCCCAATTCGGTTGGGCGTTTTCATCTAACTTATTCAAATGTAAAAGTGCATTCTCTAAATCGGGTTCAGTGTAGCTCATTTTCTTGATTTTCCAACGACAATATTTAAACTTTTCGGAACAACACTAACGTTTAACTCAGAAAGAACATCCATGGGCTCTCCATCATAATGTGCAAGCTGTCGCGAAGATTGAATTTTAGCATTTTTGAATGAAATCACCTCTGAATAACGGGATCGATCACTCTTTTTGGAGAAAAAACGAAACACTAGCGAAGGAATATGCCAAAGCGAAAATGGTTTCAATACCACAAGTTCTAATTCTCCGTCTGTTACGTCTGATTTCGGTGAAACGGTGAACCCATTGCCGAATTGAGATGAATTTGCAACCGTTAAAAGTACAACTGGAAGCGTTTTGACTTTCCCGTCCACATCGATTGACACATTCATGGGGTTGAATCGGAAAAATTCACGAATTGTCAAATAGATGTAATTGATAAATCCGCGTTTGTGGTGTTCGTCGAATTTCTTTGCCACAACAGCGTCCAATCCATAGCCTCCAACTCCCAAAAACGATTTGTCATTCACCAAAACGGTATCCATTTCAATGCACTTAGAAAAATTGATGCAATAAATGGCATCCTTGATTCCGAGTGGGATATTTAAGTGTCGGGCCAAGCCATTTCCAGAACCTGTTGGGATAATAGCCAATTTTGTTTTCGTTCCGATCAAAGCAGTTCCAACTTCATGGACGGATCCATCGCCCCCAACAGCACAAACAATATCAATGTTTTCTTCGGAAGCTTGCAACGCCAATTCACGCGCATGTTGCTTGTATTCGGTATACATAATATCATAATCGAAACGCTCTTTATCCAAGTGCGACTCAATCATAGGCGGAATAGTATTTTTTCTGCCTACGCCCGAAATCGGGTTTATGATAAATCGAATACGTTCTTTCATCGTGTGTTTCTACTATCAAAAACTGTGCCTTTGAATTGGTGTTTGAAGTTGATAGTTTTCAGTGTAAATGTACGAATAACCTAACCTTTTTGGACTTAAATTATTGAAAACGATGAACGCTATTGTGTGAATATCTCCGACCATTGATTAAACCGTTCAATAATTCGATAATACCTTTTACTCAAATTCCACTTTTATGAATGTATATTTTGGTAATTTCGGGGTATGAAAAAGTTGAGTTTTTTATTGCTGCTATGCGTATTTGCTAGCGCGCAGAACAGCTGGAGTCAAATAGAAACCCCGAAGAAAAAAGAATCTCCAAAGGAAAAAGAGGCACCGAAAGAAAAAGAAGAGGAAATGGAAATCGTAGAGGTTCCTGATCGAGGATTCGGAGGGACAGAAGTGTTTTTCACGGCGAACTTTTCTGCCACCAATCGATCACTGATTACAAATGAAGGTTTGTTTGCCGATACCTTGGGGGAAAGAGCGAAAGAATTAGGATTGAATGTTTGGTCTTTTGGAATCGGCTTCCGAAGTCAAATAAATCCGTATTTAGCTTGGCAAGGTGGACTTTCTTTGATAAGAAATGGCGAGTCCTACGATTTTCGTGGAACCGATACAGCATTTAGTTATCAGACGATCTATACCTATGTGGCAATGCCGCTCAAAATTTTATATACCTACGGAAATAAATACAGGGTCTACGGTGCCGCAGGATTAGTGCCGCAAATGTTTTTTGGTTACCGACAGGATCAGCAATTCGAAACAACCCTGAATGCGACAGGTGAAGAAACGATTCAATTGAAATCAGGGTACAACACCTTTGCAATGAGCGCTTTATTTAACGTAGGGGTTCAAGCATATTTTGAAAACAAAATTTCCTTATTTGTCGAGCCGGAGTACCGATATCAGTTTACGAATTCTTACGTCAAAACAGACGGTTTGAAGCATTTTGCAAATGCGCTTGGTGTCAATTTTGGAATTTCTTACACGCTTTAAAAAATGACGATTCGAGAAATAACAAAGTACTTAGAGTCTCTGGCTCCCATTTCCAGTCAAGAATCCTATGACAATTCTGGGTTGATTGTTGGTGATCCCAGTGTTGAAGTGAATAACGTGCTCGTGTCATTGGATTGTATTGAGGCGACCGTTCAAGAAGCCATTGAGAAGAAGTGTCAATTGATAATAGCGCATCACCCCATCGTTTTTAAAGGATTAAAACGACTTAATGGGTCCGATTACGTGGAGAGAACAGTGCTCAAAGCGATCAAGAATGATGTCGCGATTTACGCCATTCACACCAATCTTGACAATTTTAAATTGGGCGTGAACTTCGAAATAGGAAATCGACTTGGATTAAGGGATTTGCAGATTCTTAGACCGAAAACGAACGTCCTTTCTAAATTGATTTGTTACGTGCCAGAAGATCATGTTGCTCCTGTTTCAGAAGCTATTTTTGCCGCTGGAGCTGGATCTATTGGTGAATACGATGAGTGCGGTTTTCAAACGAAGGGCGAGGGAACTTTTCGTCCCAGCGCGAATGCAACTCCCTTTATTGGTAAAAAAGAAAAAAGAGCGAACGTTAAAGAGGTGAAATTTGAGTCGGTTTGTTCAACGCACACAGTTCAAAAAGTGATTGCTGCTATGTTAGAGACGCATCCTTATGAGGAAGTGGCGTATGAAGTTTTTCCAATGTCGAATGAAAACAAATTTGAAGGCAGTGGTATGGTGGGAAATCTGAAGGAAGGAATGGGGGAACTCGATTTCTTGAAAATGCTTAAGGATACCTTCAATTGCGGAGTTGTTCGACACACCAATTTGGTTGGAAAGCAAATTGAACGCGTAGCATTTTGTGGCGGTTCGGGTAGCTTTTTATTGAAGGATGCAAAGCGATCTGGAGCACAGGTCTTTATCACTGGAGATTATAAATATCACGAGTTTTTTGACGCAGAAGAGGAAATCATTATCGCCGATATAGGTCATTTTGAAAGTGAACAATTTACTTCGAACAGAATTGCAGAGATTTTGACGGAAAAATTTGCTAACTTTGCCGTTCATTTAACTGAGGTGAATACAAACCCAATAAATTATTTTTAACTAATGGCAAAAACTGCAACGAAAAAAGAGGCGTCTATAGGACAAAAGCTAGACAGTCTGTACGAATTGCAACTGATTGATTCTGAAATCGATAGAATTAGAACTATTCGAGGAGAACTTCCTTTGGAGGTGCAGGATCTTGAGGATGAGCTGGAAGGGTTGGATACGCGTATCGCAAAGTTGGAAGAAGAGATCGCTTCTTTTGATCTTGATGTTTCTGACCGTAAAAATGCTAATAAGGACGCTGAATTAGCCATTGCAAAGTATAAAGAGCAACAAAATAACGTTCGAAACAATCGTGAATTTGAATCTATTTCGAAAGAAATCGAATTTCAAGAATTGGAAATTAAATTAAACGAGAAACGTACGAAAGAAGCGAAAGCAAAAATCGCTCATAAAAAAGAAATTTTGGACGAAGCAAAAGAGCGCCGTGAGCTGAGAAGCCAGGATTTAGCTTCAAAGAAATCAGAATTGGACGAAATCGTTGCTGAAACACAAGTGCAAGAGGAGAAGTTGTTGAAAAAATCAACGACTGCTTTGAAAAGCTTGGAACCACGTTTGGCTCATGCCTATACGCGTCTTCGTGAGAATGCAAAGAACGGATTGGCGGTTGTTCCTGTTGATCGTGATTCATGTGGAGGTTGTTTTAACAAAATTCCACCACAACGTCAGTTGGATATTCAAACAAAAAAGAAAGTAATCGCTTGTGAGCACTGTGGACGAATTCTCGTTCCTTCGCAAGACGAAGAGTAAATCAAATTAAAGATTTAAAAACCGTTCATTTCGAATTTGAAGTGAGCGGTTTTTTATTGAAACAAAGTGAAGTTTTCAGATTATAACATATCGAAAGAAATTAAATCGCAATTGGATCACCTCGGTTGGAACCGACCAACAGACATTCAATTCAAAGCCATTCGCCATATTTTAGATGGGGAAGATGTCATGGCAATTGCGCAAACTGGAACCGGAAAGACAGCAGCTTTTGCGATTCCAACGCTTCACTTAATTCAATCGAAGAAGAACAAATACTCAAAAGGACAAGTTCGCTGTCTTGTAATGGTTCCAACGCGTGAGTTGGCGAAACAAATCGCCGGTGCATATCGCGACATTGGTAAAAAGACTGGCGTAAAGATATTTGGACTTTTTGGTGGGGTAGAACAAGAGCAGCAAATCAGAACGTTGAACAATGGGATCGATATTCTCGTATCAACGCCTGGGCGAATGTTTGATCTCGTTTCGCAAGGCGCTTTGGATTTATCTAACGTTGAGTTCTTAATACTCGACGAGGCGGATTTAATGCTAGATCTAGGATTTGCAAAGGATATCAAAGATGTCATGCGCTTCTTACCAAGAAAACGTCAGAATTTGTTCTTCTCCGCAACAATTTCTAAGAAAATAAAATCACTTGCCTACGACGTCGTAGACAAAAAGAATACAATTCGCATTCAGATTTCTCCGAAAAATCCAGTTGCTAAGAATATTGATCATGCCGTGATTTTTGTTGAGATGGACGACAAGCGATTTTTCTTAGAGAACATCTTAAAAGAATACCCTGAAGTTAAAGTCGTTGTTTTTGCCCGAACAAAAGTGCGCGTTGAACGCGTTGTCAAAGCGATGGAACGCGTTCAGATTGAATCTGAGGCACTTCATGGTGGTGTAGAGCAAAAAGATCGCTTTGCAATATTGGATCGTTTTAGAGCAGGCGAAAACCGTGTTTTAATTACGACAGATGTTGCTGCTCGTGGAATTGATATTCCCGATGTTGAGTTTGTTGTGAATTACGACATTCCCGATGTTGCTGAAAACTATGTTCACCGTTGTGGAAGAACTGGAAGGGGTAACAATAAAGGTCAAGCCTTATCTTTTTGCAGTCCTGATGAAACGGCTTTGTTAGAAGAAATCGAAACCTACACTGGGGAAACTATCTTGCGCTACGAAATCTCAAATAGCGAATACCTTAATATTCTGGATGATACCGATGACGGTTCTAACGATTGGAAATCGCTGATTAAAAAAGCGAATGAAGATTTAGGGACGGATGATGTTTGGTAAATCATTGAGTGTATAAAAAAAGCTCCGAAGTTTTCACTCCAGAGCTTTCATCAAATCATTAATCGATTGAACTTACATTTGTACTCTTTTGTGCGTAGTTCCATTCGATAAAATATCAATCACCAATCCTTTGTAGTTTGAATTCACTTCTTGACCAGTAAGGTTGATTGTTTTCAAAACTTTGACGTCTTTGTCAGCTGAAGAAGCAGAAACCAATTCAGAGTATTCAAAATCTCCATTGTAATCAACCTGTTTTACTCGGTAATAAGATGTTCCAGAATATGGAGCTACATCAATAAACGCATAGTCCGTTGATTCAGTAGTTGTACCGTTTCCGAATACTGTGCCAATGTCCTCGAAAGTTTTCCCATCCAAAGTTCGTTGAACTGTGAAGTAGTCGTTATTTCGTTCAGATAAGGTCGTCCATTCTAAATACACTTCACGACCTGTGTGAATTCCAGAAATGTCACCAAGCTCTACTGGAAGTAAAATCCCTGTTCCAGAGAAACTCCAAGTACAATTGTTTCCAGCGAATCCATCAGCTGCGATATAGTACGTTTGCCCTGGTGTTAATGGGGAAAGCGATAATGTTGCTGTTCCAACGGCACATCCTAAGAAATCTGCTCCATAAGTGCCTATACTTGAACAGTCTGTCCAAACAGCAAATTGTGCAGAACCACTAGTACCATCATTACAAGTAATGTTCTGAATATCTAAAGATCCAGTTGTAGCGTCCGCAGTAAATGAGTAGAAGGTTGTATTTTCATTCGATCCCCAGTTACCTCCAGAGCAAAGCACACCTTGTGATCCTGGTGTATTGAATGTTGCACCTTGAGCTCCAAGGTTGCATGCATCACCGAGTGCTGTACTGCCTGGACAAGCCGTATTCGTTGCAGGAGCTGCTCCAACTGCTTGTACTGTGTAGTCAAAATATTTATTACCGTCATTCCATGTAAATACCCATACATCTTGATTTGGATCTAGTCCAGTTACAGAACTCTCGTAGAAGAAATAACCGCCTGATGAAAAGTCAATAGCAGGCTGGCAATCAACAAAAGAGAGTGCCGCGCAGCTTGGACCTTGGAAATAAGCGTGATAAGTTGTTGAGTTTCCAGAACCAAATCCTTGCACAGAGAATGGAGCAAGTTGTAAATAGTTGACTCCAGCGCCTAGGCTGTATTGTGTCCAAGCACCTTCTTGCCCAGAGTATGCTCCACATCCACTTCCTGTTGTTGGCTGCTTCAGGCGTGTTCGCTGTATAGCAGATACTATAATTCGCTACTGTTCTGGTTAAAACTTGCAGAATATATCGGGTCCCACTCGTTAGCACAGGGCCTGATGTAGTGGAGTAGGACTCACTTATGGTTACATTGGCTGTTGCGTTCGAACATTCGATTGATCCGCCAACGAGAGCGCAGCCGGATGTCCAGAGTATGAATTGAACTTCTTCATTCGCATTAAAAGTTATGTCAAACTCAGGGCAACTACCTGCAATGAATGGAAAGAATAGAGATGGTTTACTTCCGTTAAATCCTCTACCGCAATTTGCTCCAGCGGCTGAAACAGTATTGTTTTGACCAGTTAAACACGCTCCGGAAGTGAGATTACTTCCTGCAGGCGATGCCGCAGCTGCTGCACAGGTGGTGAACTGTGCTTTACTTTGATAGGCAAAAAAGAGCACGCAAAGTAATGGCGTAATGAGCTTTCTCACAGTTGTATACATGTCTAGTTCTTGTGTGATTTACGCCGAGTCTACAACTGTTATTTATCATTTCCTACAAAAAAATAACGATGGAGCAAAATAACGGTATCTACTGCCATCATTGAGCTATAGACCGACTCGGAAAGTGAGTGTCTCGCGTTATAAGATATTTACTTCACGCTCCAACCGAATCCCAAATGTCGCTTCCACATCTCGAATTATCCTCTCCGATAAATCAAAGATTTCTTGTCCTGAACTGCCACCGTAATTAACCAGGACCAACGCTTGATTCTTGTTCACACCGTAAGTTCCAAATGTCTTTCCTTTCCATCCACATTGTTCGATGAGCCAACCTGCGGCTAATTTGATTCCTCCGACGGCTGGGTATTGTGGAAACTTCTCGTATTTTTTTTGAATGGAATCAACTATATCTTGCGTGACCACAGGATTCTTGAAAAAACTACCAGCATTTCCAATTTGATTGGGGTCGGGTAATTTACTTGAACGAATAGCGATGACTGCATTGCTAATATCTCGGATAGTTGGCTCCGAAATGTTCATAGTTTCCAATTCGGCCTCAATTGCACCATACGTCGCATTGATTTTATGGACCTTACTTAGTTTGAATCGCACCGAACAAATGATATACTGACCTTTTAGAGCGCGCTTAAAAACACTTTCTCGATAGCCAAACTGACATTGTTCGTGTGTAAACTCATGAATCTCTCCTGAAGTAATATGATAAGCCTTGAGGGAAACGAATACGTCTTTTATTTCAACGCCATATGCTCCTATATTCTGCATTGGACTTGCGCCAACACTACCAGGGATCAAGGAAAGATTCTCAATTCCTCCAAAACCATGATCTATGCAATAAAGAACGAACTGATGCCATATCTCTCCCGCTCCCGACTCAACAAGAACAGACGTATCGCTTTCTTCGACTATTTGAATTCCAGAGATCTCATTTTTCAATACCAAACCTTTAAAATCTTCGGTAAGTAAGATATTGCTGCCGCCGCCGAGAATCAATAATTCATCATCATTCCGCTGTGAGAGAAGGTTCTTTAGTTCATCTGTCGTTGAAAACCGTCCGAAACGCTCCGCAAAACAGGATATTCCAAAAGTATTGAACGATTTTAAGTCCACATTCGATTCAATCATATTTCAAAAGTAATTGAAGATTGAGTATCTGAGCTTTGATAATTCCTATTTTACCCACGGTCCAATGTTGTTAATTCATATTTCCGAAGGTATCTTTGTGAAATGGAAATGAAAAAAGTGCCCCTCGAACAAGTGAATGCATTCAATCGGAACACGATGATGGAAGTTTTGGGAATCGAATGTATTGAAATCGGACCTGATTTTGTAAAGTCGAAAATGCCTGTGAATGCTTCCACACATCAACCAATGGGATTGCTTCATGGAGGTGCAAGTGCTGCCTTGATTGAAAGTATAGGCTCTATGGGGTCGACTCTTTTGCTAGATGTTTCCAAAGAGGTTCCAGTCGGACTTGAGATTAATGCAAATCACATCGCAGGCGTGAAAGATGGTCACGTAATTGCCACTGGAAAAATTATTCACGCTGGACGAAGAACACATTTGTGGCAAGTGGATATCCATCATGAAGAGACAGGCAAGCTAGTTTGTACGGGTCGGCTAACTATCATGGTTGTGCCAAGAAAGAGTTGATATGGGTGACGTTCTCAAGTATAGAATCCCACAACAGGAAAAAGTATCGAAAACAGGTCGTTTTGAGCAATGTGACACGAATGTCCAACCCAACGGATTTGTCGTTACTTCTTTTGAAGGCGATGCATGTTTTCAATTTATCGAATCGACCTCAGAAAATCAAACCTTTCATTTCAATACTGAATGTAAAGGCACAAGTCAGTCAGAGTATACAAAATCAGCAAATCAGCTGATCGCAGAATTAAAATTATCTGGAGGAAAGGCTATCTTGTCCCGAATCAAGCCTCTCGATTTATCAATACATCCAGACACGTTTTTTGACGACCTTTGCTCGGAATATCCAACTGCCTTTGTTTATCTAGTTTCCAGTCCATTATTGGGAACTTGGATAGGGGCGACGCCTGAAGCTTTACTGGAGAGAACAGATCGAAAGGGAACGACAATGGCGCTTGCAGGAACTCGGAAGTCGGGCAGTGTGATTCCTTGGACGGAAAAGGAATTTGAGGAACATCAATTGGTCGCTGATTTTATAGAGGAGAGTGCAATCAAAGCCGAACTGGATGGAATGAGTCGTTCTCCTAGAGAGGAAATGGAATCGGGACCTGTAAAGCATTTGTTGACACGATTCGAGTTTGATTTATGGAAAAATCAAGACTGGTCATTTGCCATGGCGATGCATCCAACTCCCGCGGTTTCTGGTTTTCCGAGAGATCGAGCCTTGAAGTTAATCGACAAGATCGAGCATCATGACAGGTTGATCTATGCTGGGATAATTGGTGTTCTTGAAGATGAAACCCATCTATATGTCAACTTACGATGCGCCCAAATAACTGAAAATGAGGTGTTCTTATATCTCGGCGGCGGATTTACGAAGGATTCGGTGGTTGAGGATGAATGGGAGGAGACCGAAAATAAAGCAAAAACGCTACTGAACATCCTGAAAAAGCAGTAATTTTGATGGGATGTTGACAACGACAAAAACAGGGATTTCCAGATTTATTGAAAATTGTGTTTCGCAAGGACTTAAGCATGTAGTTTGTTCTCCAGGATCGAGAAATGCAGCCCTTTTAATCGCAATTGATAATCACCCAGAAATGGAAACAACTGTTGTGCCTGACGAGCGTTCAGCAGCATTTTTCGCATTGGGCATTGCACAACAAACGAAAGCGCCCGTAGGTGTGGTTTGTACTTCAGGTTCAGCGATGCTTAATTACTATCCAGCTGTTGCGGAAGCGTTTTATCAATGTATTCCATTAGTCGTGATTTCCGCAGATAGACCTCAGGAATGGGTGAATCACGGAGATGGGCAAACGATAGTTCAATCAGGAGTTTACACCAATCACATTCATGCAGAAGTTCAAATTAAAGAGTTTGTAAATTCAGACGATTTGACGCAGTTTGATGAGCAAATTATTGATGCTTTCAAAAAAGCGAATGGTGATTGGAAAGGTCCCATTCATTTCAATTGCCCAATTACTGAACCTATGTATGATACAATAGATTCGGATAGACCAAATGTTCCGAAACGATTTGTTTCTGAAGAGCCTTCGTTCGGTGATTTACAACGCGCTGAGTTAAAAGAATCATGGAATCAAAGTAATAAAAGATTGATACTTTGCGGACAAATGGATCCCAATCCTGCAGTCCTAAATGCACTGATTGATTTGAGCGAAGATGCTTCGGTCGCTGTTTTAGTGGAAAATACATCCAATCTCATCCACCCGAAATTCAACCATTGTATTGATAGATCTCTTGGGGCAATCACTCCAGAGGAAATTGAGGATTTTCAACCAGATTTTCTAATCACAATTGGGGGCGCAATTATTTCGAAGCGAATCAAGAACTTTTTAAGAAATGCCCCGATTCAGGCACATTGGAGAATTGGGGCTTCGTTTCCTGAAATGGATACATACAGGAAGTTAACGCATTCAATTAAAATCAGTCCATCGCGCTTTTTGAAGTCTATTCCAGAGTTGAATGAAACCGCTCATGTTTCGCAATTTGGCTGGAAATGGAAGCAAAAGGATTTTTTAATTCAGGAAAAACTACCGGCGTTTATCGAGCAAGCTCCATATTCCGATTTTGCCGTTTTTGAGGTTGTTTTGGATTGTATTCCAGATGGATCGAAACTGCACATGGCAAATAGTTCTGTCGTGAGATATGGTCAACTTTTTGATCCTGTGAAAACGATCAGCTACTTTGCCAATCGCGGTACCAGTGGGATTGATGGCAGTTCAAGTACTGCAGCGGGGGCTTCTTTTGCAACGCCTAACGATCTGAATGTTTTGATAACAGGCGATTTGTCATTTTTTTATGATAGCAATGCGTTCTGGAATCGACACCTTAGGGAAAATTTAAAAGTGATCGTCATTAACAACGGTGGAGGAGGAATCTTTCGAATTATTGAAGGACCGAGTAAGGTTAATCAATTAGAGCGGTACTTCGAGACAGAACAAAATGCTTCTGTGCAAGGAATTTGCGATGCTTTCAATTTGAATTACTTGAGCGCGAACAATTTAGTAGAGGTGGAGAAAGGAATGGTGCAATTGCTTACCGAGCATGAAGACGGTCGTCCAACAGTTTTAGAAATTTTCACTCCGAATACCATGAATCCAGAAGTGTTGACGAATTTCTTCAAGCACATCAAAACAACTTAGTTTTTTCCTTCTTCGCTTCGAATAGTTATTAATTTTGCGATAAGAATTTACGAAATGGAATTTTTTCAACTTTTATTTACTTGGGAGGGATTCATGTACTTCCTCATCTTGGCACTTCTGGAGATTGTGCTTGGGATTGATAACATTATCTTCATTTCGATAGTAACGGATCGACTTCCTCTTCAAGAACAAAGGAAAGCACGAAATCTCGGTTTAGCTTTGGCACTTCTGGTACGACTGGTATTGTTAGCTTTCGTCGCTTGGTTGATGCAAATGGACAAACCATTATTTCCAGATACGGAATTTGCCATGCTGCACGAATTTTCACTCCAAAGTCTCGTTTTATTGCTCGGAGGTTTGTTCCTGATATATAAAAGCACGGTTGAAATGCACAACTCCATCACTGGAGAAGAAGAACACACCAATGCCAAGGTGAAGTCATTAAGAGCGGTAATTACACAAATCGTATTGATTGATATTGTGTTTAGTTTTGACTCAATTATCACTGCTGTTGGGATGACCAACGGTCTTGGTGATACAGAGCACAGTCCGTTAATAATCATTTATGCTGCTGTAATCGTTTCCATGATCGTTATGATGATCTTCGCGAAGTCCATTAGTAATTTTATCAATAACAGACCTACGATAAAAATGATTGCTCTTGGTTTTCTTGTAACAATTGGTGTGATTCTCGTCGCGGAAGCATTTGGGCAAGAAATTCCAAAAGGGTATATCTATTTCGCCATGGTATACGCGTTGGTTGTGGAGTTCTTGAATATTAGAATGCGAAAGAATCAAGAGAAAAAACACCAGGAAAATGGAGAAAGCTGAAGCGAAAATTTATTTCCCTGAAGCAGACGCTACTTCTCTTGAAGAACAATACGAAGACAAACTTTTCGAATGGAAACAGTTTTTCGTACACCGTTTTCCCGTTGCTAAATTGTACAAAGCCAAATTAAAGAAGGTCTCTCAGATCGAAGCAGCCTATACTTCTTTGGCGGGTGAGGTGCACGATCCAAGCACGGTAGCTTTTTACAACGATTATTCAAACAATTTAAAATCGGCTTTTTTACAGTTCGAACAACAGCGGAGTAGATTTAAGCAAATGCTTTTTCAATGCACTTCATTGTCTGATATCGTAGCGCTTGTAGAATCATTTCTAATAAGTGTTTCTTTGTATGCGGAAAGTTGGAATATTGAAGGTTTGGATACAGAAGGCGTATTAATTTCAAAGGAGCTTGATCCAATGGATCTTCTGAACGCATTGAATGAGGCGGAGAAGCTAGGTATTCTCTTTAAAAACGATCTTTCGAAACTTCCCGACGATCATTTGCTGATTCGCGAATCGAAACGATTATCTTTGTGGGTGAAAATGGAAAGCAATGGATGACATTTATGCTAATTTAAAAGCGCAGTTGAAATTACAAGAATGGCCAAATGTCTATCTCTTTAAATTTATTGTACCAAACGATTCAGAGAAAGTAGCGAAAGTAACAGCCTTGTTTGATTCGCCAACAGATTTGAATTTGCAACCATCAAAAACAGGTAAATACATTAGTGTTAGCGCTAAAGAACTAATGCTGGATGTTGATTCCATTATCAATGTTTACAAAGAATCTGCAAAAATTGAAGGATTAATTCCATTATAGTATGATAGCACTTGTTGGTTACGATTTTACACAAATCGCTCTAGGTATTTTATTCGTTTCACTTGCTTTGCTGGTAATTGTTATCGCTTACAAGAAATTATTACAATATTTAGGAAAAGGCTCGGTGAACAAACAGGATTTCTGTGTCCTGCACCCTTTGGATGAAAATCCAGCCAAGGGAACAGTTCAATTTTACTTTACTTGTGAAGAGCCAAAAAACTTTGCTTTATGGATTTTGAACGCAAATATGGAGGATCAAACACTTATTAAAGAGGGAGAAGCAAGTTCTGGTGGCACAATTGTAAGGTTTGATACTTCAACACTGTCGAATGGTCATTACTTTTTCTGTTTGAAGACAGAGAATCAGAAAACAATGAAAAAAATGCAAGTTTTAAATACTTAGCATGACAAGATGACAGAAAGATTTATCTGGTAAAATAATTGAAGAGTAATTAGAAAATGTAATTTTGCCTAAGGGTAATAAACAAAATTAAATAGATATGGCAATAGAGATCACAGATGCGAATTTTGACGAACTGGTAATGCAATCAGACAAACCAGTTGTTGTAGACTTTTGGGCAGAATGGTGTGGACCTTGTAGAATGATTGGACCGGTTATCGAAAAAATGTCGGGTGATTACGATGGACGCGCTGCAATCGGAAAAGTTAATGTTGACTTGAATCCAGGAGTTTCAGCAAAATTCGGAGTAAGAAACATTCCAACGGTTCTATTTATCAAGAACGGAGAAGTTGTTGATAAGTCAGTAGGAGCTGTTCCAGAAGCACAATTGACTTCTAAATTAGATGCAATCTTGTAAGTAACAGCATTCAATATTAAAAACCGCTACTGATCAACGTAGCGGTTTTTTTTGTGTCCTATTTTTTGGGTGGAAATCTCCATGCAAAACGTATCTTTGCACAAAATTAGTTCTTATGGAATCGTTCATGCGGCGTTTAAAATATTATGGAATCGGATTCGGTCTTGGGCTCGTATTCGTTTTCTTTTTCTTTAAAAATAGAGGCTGTTCTTGGACTCCGAACAATCGTGTTAAGAATACCATTTTAAGTAGAATGATTGTCGTTTCAGATGATACACAATCCAAATTAAAGGCGAAAGGGATTTCCTACAAGGATGTGATCGAAGTCTTAAACGACGGTGATATTGATTTTGGCGCAAGTGATAAGAATAAGAAACATAAAAAGTATATCATTGAAAAAAATGGAGAGAAGTTCGTTTTTACACTCCCAGATGAGAGCTGTATTTCAGAAGTCTTTCTCGCTAAAAGTGTCTACGACGTGCGTCCAACCAAAAAGGGGAAGGGCAAGTTTATCCATTTCCCCAACGATAATAACCTTGTGTACACAGATACGAGTGGTTTTGTAGCCTGTCAACAAGAAAAACTAGGAATTATCGGCGACCGCAAAATTTGGAGACAAATTCAAAAAAATGCCGTTCTCGATTTCGAGAAAACAGATTTAAAAACAGGATCAAAGCCTGAACATTACATCGAATTTCTTTGGAAAAAAGACACGATTGGAATTAATGTCGTTTGGTATAAAGAGAAACTAAACATTAATTCATTTTACCACGAGTCCGTTGAGGACTGCAAATAGGTCTTGTTAAACCAACGATGTTAATAATTACCGCGTTTGCATACGGAGATAGTGAGTACTAATTTATACTTTTGATGCATGAAATTTTCTGCTGAGCAAATTGCCGGATTAATTGAAGGAGATGTAATTGGAAATCCACAAGTGGAAGTTCACACGCTCGCGAAAATTGAGGAAGGTAAAAGTGGGGCGCTTTCTTTTCTCGCAAACCCAAAATACGAAGCACACATCTATACAACAGGTTCAAGTGTTTGTATTGTCAATAATACTTTTGAACCGTCGCAATCACTCCCAGATTCGTTAACCTTGATAAAGGTCGAAGATGCTTATGCTTGTTTTGCTAAACTCTTGGAGGTTTACGATACCATGACGAAACAAGCTCCAAGGATTGAGACACCTTCTTTTATTGATGAGACAGCTACCGTTGGTGAAAACATCTACTTAGGAGCATTTGCATACATTGGCGCGAACACAACGATTGGAAACAATGTCGAGATTCATCCAAACGCCAATATCGGACCGAACGTAGTTATTGGCGATGGAACAGTAATTTACTCTGGCGCAACGGTTTATCGTGATTGCGTTATTGGTGAAAATTGTACGATTCACTCCGGTGCTGTAATCGGTGCTGATGGATTTGGATTTGCTCCAAATGAAAAAGGAGAGTTTCAAAAAATACCACAAATCGGAAATGTGATCCTTGAAGACTTCGTTGATGTCGGGGCCAATACAACTATCGATCGCGCAACTATGGGAAGTACAATTATCCGAAAAGGTGCGAAATTGGACAATCTCGTTCAAATCGGTCATAACGTGGAAGTTGGGTCCAATTCAGCAATGGCAGCACAAGTTGGAATTGCAGGATCAACGAAGGTCGGACAGAATGTGTTGATCGGCGGACAAGTTGGAATGGCTGGACATATAAAGATTGGAGATCGTGTTAAAATCGCGGCGCAGTCTGGAATTGGTGGAGATGTTAAGGACGATTCAACTATCATGGGTTCTCCTGCTTTCGATAGTAAAGAATACAAAAAATCATACATGGGCTTTAGACGCCTTCCAATGATATTGGATAGACTGAAAGCACTTGAAGATAAAATAAAGAAACAACCTAAAGACCAGAATTAATGGCTGAAAAGCAGAGAACGCTCAAAGCGCCGGTTAAATTAACAGGTGTCGGCTTGCACACCGGTGAAAAAGTAACCCTCGAAATACTACCCGCTCCTGGAAATCACGGATATAAATTCCAGCGAGTTGACCTAGAAGGAGAACCAATTATAAAAGCAGATTGTGACCTCGTTGTGGCAACAGATCGTGGCACTACGCTCGAAGCGAATGGCGCAAGAGTTAATACCACCGAGCATGTTTTAGCGGCATTGTACGGGTCTCAAGTAGATAACGCTCTGATTAAAATTGACGGTCCAGAAATTCCAATTATGGATGGAAGCTCGAAATTGTTCGTTGAAGCTATCGAGTCAGTTGGATTCGAAGATCAAGATGCGGATCGAATTTACCTCGAACTGGACGAAAATATTCCATGGGAGGATGTAGAGAAAGGGATCGAGTTTTTGGCTGTTCCAGATCAACACTACAGAATTACTGTGATGGTCGATTACAAATCGCCAGTTCTTGGTACGCAGCATGCTACGATGTACAATATCGATGAGTTTCGCTCAGAAATTTCACAATGTAGAACCTTCGTTTTTCTCCGTGAACTTGAATTTCTAGCTCAAAATAATTTGATTAAAGGTGGTGATCTCGACAATGCCATCGTGCTTGTTGAAAGAGAAAATGTAAGTCAAGAAGAGATTGATCATATTGCAGGACTTCTCGGAAAGAAAGATCTCGATATTAAAATTCAAGGACTCGGTGTTTTAAATAACATCAAGCTTCAGTTTGAAAACGAGCCAGCGAGACATAAATTGTTGGATATCGTAGGAGATTTAGCTCTGGTTGGAAGGCCGATTAAAGCACATATTCTTGGAGCGAGACCGGGTCATTCTGGTAATGTTCGCTTTGCTAAAGTGCTCAAAGAGTACATGAAAAGCAAGGAGAAGCAAGGGAAGTTTTTTGATTTAGAGAAGAAAGCTTTGTACGATATCAATGATATTGAAAAAATGCTTCCGCACCGTTATCCTTTCTTGATGGTGGACAAAATCATGGAGATTCAAGAGGAATCGATTATCGGTGTGAAGAACATCACAATGAACGAACCAATATTCCAAGGGCATTTCCCTGGGAATCCTGTTTTTCCTGGAGTTTTAATGATAGAAGCAATGGCGCAAGTTGGAGGTATATTCGCTTTGAGTAAAGTCGATGAACCACACTTGTATTCTACATACTTCATGAAAATTGACAACGTAAAATTCAAGCAAAAAGTAATTCCTGGTGACACCATCGTCTTTGAACTTTATCTTATATCGCCAATCCGTCGAGGACTTGTGAATATGGGAGGCGTTGGATATGTTAATGGAAAGCCAGTTGTAGAAGCTGAAATGCTTGCACAAGTAATTAAAGATAAAGAATGATCAGTAACCTCGCGAATATTGCACCTGGAGCGAAAATCGGTAAAGACGTAACAGTTGAGCCCTTTTCTTCCATTTATGACAACGTAACAATAGGAGAGGGAACTTACATTCATCCAAATGTGACGATCTACTCTGGTACAACCATCGGGAAGAATTGCGAAATATTTCCAGGAGCAGTGATAGGTGTGAAGCCACAAGATCTGAAATTTCAAGGAGAAGAAACAACTGTTGAAATTGGAGATAACACCGTGATTCGTGAATGTGTCACCATTCACAGAGGTACAAAAGATCGCTGGAAAACAAGTGTCGGGAGCAATTGCCTTTTGATGACCTATGTTCATGTCGCGCACGACTGTTTTATTGGTGATAATGTCATCTTGGCCTCATACGTTGGGCTTTCTGGTCATGTGACTATTGAAGATTCAGCGATATTAGAAGGGACCGCAGTTGTACAGCAATTTGTAGGAATAGGAGCGCACGCATTTATTGGAGGAGGATCGCTGGTTCGTAAAGATGTTCCCCCGTTCGTTAAGGCAGCTCGAGAACCATTAGGCTTTGCTGGTGTTAATTCAATCGGTTTGCGTCGTCGAGGTTTTTCAGATGAAAAAGTAAAAGAAATCGAAGACGTGTACCGAATTCTCTATGTAATGAATAACAATATTTCGAAAGGGATTGATGCAGTCAAAGAACAAATGCCCGAATCCGAAATAAGAAATCAGATATTATCCTTTATTGCGGAGTCAGATAAAGGAATCATCCGTGGAATGATATAATATATGTTTAATCGAGCAGAAGTCGTATCGCTACAAATTACAGGTTACGCATTTGGTGGTCGGGGAGTAGCTAAAATACCAACAGAAAATGGTGATTATGTCGTCTTCGTCGATAACGCCTTCCCAGGTCAAACGGTAAAAGCACGGATCGCAAAGAAGCGGAAACGACACGCAGAAGCGAAATTGATTGAGGTGGTAGAACGGTCTCCGTTAGAGAAAATATCAGATTTTCAAGAAATTTCAGGTGCTCCATACATTTTCGTACCGATCGAGGAGCAGGTTAAAGTAAAGCAAGAGTCTACATTAGAAGTTTATCGACGTATTGGAGGTATAGAAAATCCAATGAATTACTTCGATGAGTTTATTTCTTCTCCCGAGCATTTCTTCTATAGAAACAAAATGGAGTATAGCTTCTCTTCAATCGAACATGATTTGAAAACTGGGGAGGATATAGACGATGCTTTTGCTTTGGGATTTAAGCGAAGAGGGACTTGGTGGAAAGTAGAATCTTTGGACAAACCGAGTGGAATGTTCGATGAGCAGTGGGAAACGATTCTAATAGACCTCCGTAAATTGTTAGAAGCTTCCGGTTTGCCAGCTTGGCATCCACCACAAAAAACAGGATTTTTCCGTCATATTGTCGTTCGGAAGTCGTTTCACAACGACCAGCTATTGTTCAATTTCGTGACTAGCTCTGAGGATGTGGAACTTTTTGACGCTGATAAATTGGTTGTATTCATGCGGGAAAAGTTGGGAAATCGACTCGCGGGAATTCAACATACCATTAACGATAACGTCGCAGATCGTGCCAAGATTGAAAATGGTGAGTGGACATTGCTTTTTGGAAAGCAAGTAATTGTGGAAAGACTGCTCGGACTGGATTTTGAGATTTCCATGGAGAGTTTCTTTCAAACCAATCCCAAGAGCGCTGAGCGACTTTATACGAAAGCATTAGATTATGTTTTTGAAGAGGATTTGCAATCCAATGATGTGGTGATGGATTTGTTCTGCGGAACAGGGACTATTGGTCAAATATTGACTTCAAGAAAGTCTGACGTTCGTATTGTAGGGGTTGATATCGTGGAAGAAGCCATTGAAGATGCGAAAAAAAATGCAGCCCGAAACGGCATTGAAGGCATTGAGTTTTACGCAGCGGATGTTGGAAAATTCCTCCGTGAGTTCCCAAATTTTATTGGTAAAATAAAAACGATTATTCTCGATCCCCCAAGAGCTGGTATTGCTCCGAAAACTTTGCAGAAAGTGATCGCTTTAGGGGCAGAAAATATTGTATATATCTCTTGCAATCCTTCAACACAGGCTCGAGACACAGATACACTGCTCAAAGAAGGGTATGAATTGCAAAAGCTATCTTTGGTAGATCAGTTTCCTCATACAGGACATATAGAGGCAATTGCTAAATACAAAAGAAAAAACGATGAAAGTTGAGGTAATATCCATTGGCGATGAATTATTGATTGGGCAAACAGTGAATACCAACGCGTCTTGGATGGGGATGGCTTTGAGAGACATCGGCGCTAACATTGATTATGGCACTGTGATTCGCGATGAGAAGTCTATGATGCGTGATGCTTTCGACCTTGCTTTTTCTCGAGTAGATGTTGTTTTGGTAACGGGTGGACTTGGCCCAACAAAAGACGATATAACAAAGAAGGTTCTTTGTGAATATTTCGGAACGGAATTGGTTCAGAACGATGAGGTTCTTGCGCATATAAGAGGTTTTTTTGAATCGAGAGGAAGAAAAATGCTCGATGTTAATATTTTACAAGCCCATGTACCATCAAATGCAACAGTTCTGCACAATAATTTTGGTACTGCTCCTGGAATGTGGTTTGAGCATGAAGGAAAGATTTTAGTAAGTATGCCTGGCGTACCATACGAAATGAAGTCTATCATGACGGATCATGTAATCCCGCGTTTAGAAGATCGTTTCGAGTTGGATAAGTTGTATTACAGAACGTTGCAGATTCAAGGGATGGGAGAGTCCTACATCGCTGAACTAATCAAAGATATTGAAGAAGAATTGCGCACGGATGAGCTTTCCTTGGCTTATTTGCCTTCACCAGGATTGGTCCGCTTGCGGGTTTCAGCAAAAGATACTAGCGTAAACAGAGAAAAGATTCAGGGCTATATTTCTAGAATTGAGGACCTGCTGCCAAAGCATGCTTTTGGGTATGAAGATGATTCTTTACCTGAAGTCATCGGAAAGCTATTGAGAGATCGCGGAGAAACGGTGACCACCATAGAAAGTTGTACAGGCGGCGCTGTAGCTGCAGCAATTACATCAATACCCGGTGCATCTGATTATTTTCATGGAGCGACAGTTACTTATTCAGATGCCATAAAATCAGGCGTGGTAGGAGTCGAATCCAAGACGTTGAAACAATTTGGGGCGGTGAGTCAACAAACGGTAGAAGAAATGGCTCATGGAGGTCGTACACTTATGAACGCGACTTATGGAGTTGCTTTGTCTGGAATAGCTGGTCCAGAGGGAGGTACAGATGAAAAGCCTGTTGGTACTGTTTGGATTGCAATTGCAACTTCTGAAGGTGTTTTTTCAAAGAAGTGCTTATTTGAAAAAGATAGGTCGCGAAATATTAGGAGATCAGTGCTAACAGCTTTAAATTTGCTGCGGTGTGAGATACTTGGATTAAATGTGGAAAAAAGTTAATTTTTCCTTGGTCTTTTCCGAAATTAATAGTTTCTTTGCACCCGCTTTTTAAGTATTAGGATTAAATATATAGAGATGTCAAGAGTTTGTCAAATCACAGGAAAGTCAGTAATGGTAGGAAACAACGTTTCCCATTCGCAACGTAAGACGAAACGTAAGTTTTACCCGAACCTCGTTACTAAGAAATTTTTCATTCCTGAAGAAAATGAATATATCACGTTGAAGGTTTCAACGTCTGCGTTGAGAACAATCAACAAAAAAGGTATTTCAGCATGTGTGAAAGAAGCACGTGAAAAAGGGTATATTAAGTAACTCGATTCCTACAATCAGCCTGTAGCGATACAGCCGTAAGAACAAACAAAGTAAAAAATGGCAAAAAAAGGTAATAGAATTCAAGTAATTTTGGAGTGTACTGAGCATAAAGAATCAGGTATGCCTGGAACATCTCGATACATTACGACGAAAAATCGTAAGAATACTCCAGACCGTTTGGAGATTAAGAAGTTCAATCCTATTTTGAAGCGTTACACGCTCCACAAAGAAATTAAATAAGCTTAAGACATGGCAAAGAAAGTAGTAGCATCCCTACAAAAAGGAGGAGGGAAAGAGCACACAAAAGTGATTAAAATGGTAAAATCTGATAAGTCAGGTTCTTACACATTTAAAGAAGAAGTAGTTCACAACGACAAGGTTAAAGAGTGGTTCGCTAAGAGCTAATCCAAACCTTTTTGTTTGTAAAAATATAAGCTTCTGCCCAAAGGTAGAAGCTTTTGTTGTTTCGTAATTATGGCATTATTTAAGTTTTTTTCCAAGGATAAAAAGGAGACTCTCGACAAAGGTCTCGAAAAGACCAAACAAAGTTTTTTTTCTAAAATCGCCCGAACTGTTGTTGGAAAGTCGAAAGTTGATGACGAGGTTCTAGACGACTTGGAAGAAGTCCTAATTACTTCTGATGTAGGCGTTGAAACAACGTTGAAAATCATTGAAAAAATTGAAGAGCGCGTTGCTCGAGACAAAGTGCTTGGAGTCGATGAGTTGAATACAATTCTAAAAGAAGAAATTACAAGTCTTCTGGAGGAAAACAACAGCGTCGATCAAGTAAACTTCGAAATTCCCAAACATGCAGATGGACCTCACGTTATTATGGTTGTAGGTGTGAATGGTGTTGGGAAAACAACAACCATCGGTAAGCTTGCGCATCAATATAAATCGGCGGGAAAAAAAGTTGTTTTAGGTGCGTCTGATACGTTTCGGGCTGCAGCGGTGGATCAATTGATTATCTGGGCAGATCGAGTAGGTGTACCGATCGTTCAACAAGGAATGGGAGCCGATCCCGCTTCTGTCGCATTCGATACACTTCAATCTGCGAAATCTCAAAATGCAGATGTAGTAATCATCGATACAGCGGGAAGACTGCATAATAAGGTCAACCTTATGAATGAGTTAACCAAAATTAAGAGGGTAATGGATAAAGTAATCCCTAATTCGCCTCACGAAGTAATGTTGGTTTTGGATGGATCAACTGGTCAAAACGCATACGAACAAGCAAAACAATTTTCCGCAGCAACTGATATTACATGCTTAGCGATAACTAAACTCGACGGTACTGCAAAAGGTGGAGTGGTAATTGGTATCTCAGATCAGATGAAAATTCCAGTAAAATATATCGGAGTAGGTGAGGGAATGGAAGATCTACAACCCTTTATTCGAGCTGAGTTTGTGGATTCTCTGTTTAACTAACACCTAATCGATTTTAAACATTCGACAAACTGATTTGTTTGTAATAAGTTCAAACTCTTTTTGTTCAATCCAAACCAAAGTTCTATTATGTAGTCTACTTGACTGATTTTAAAGGCAACCCTATAGGGATTTTAGGGTCTTTAAATTATGCTAAATTCTACTTTATGAAACTTTATCTGAAGAACGTGTTCGTCGCGTTATCCTTTATTGCTGTTACATCAATCTTTTCCTTTGGACAGCAAATTGCCCCCGTTAATCAAGTTTCGCCAACATTGCAAGAGCGATGCGCTTTTGATCAAGTTCATCAGGAGTTAATAAACGCAGATCCTACATATATTCAAAAGAATCAGGATTTCGAAAATTTCGTTTAGAACTTTAATTTCAGTACCAATAAAGTAACGCCTTCAATTTACACGGTTCCCGTTGTAGTTCATGTTATGGAAACAGGAATTCGTTAACGGCTATAACAGATGCTCAAATCCAAGAAGCTATTCAACAGCTGAATGAGCGATACAGAAAAGTCCCAGGTTCATTAGGAGATGGAAACGGAGTAGATGTTGAATTGGAGTTTGCATTGGCTGTTCGTGATCCAAGTGGGAATTGTACAAATGGTATCGTGCGAGTGGATATGACTGGTAACGCGACGTATATGGCATCGGGGGTTTTTCGCCAATCTGCCGGCATTACAGATGCTTCATTGAAAGCTACAAGTGTTTGGAACCAAACGGAATACTACAATATATGGATCTGTTGTAGGGTAATTGAGAATATTACTTGTGTATTCATGATTGTAATGATTCCAATCCGTTACAGAACGAATTGCGGCTCCAGCTTGAAATTTTCCTGGCTCGTTTAATAAAGCCATAAGCGTTATGAACCCGCCGTAAGAACCTCCATAAATTCCTATTCGATTTGAATCGATCCCAAGTGAATCAATTAAATACTGTCTTCCATCGACTTGATCCGATAAATCTTGTCCTCCCATGTGGCGGTAAATAGCGGTACGAAAATCTCTTCCATAACCCTTGCTGGCTCTGAAATCGATGTCAATAATTGTGTATCCGTTATCACGCAGAATGTTGTGGAACATATATTCTCGGTAGTATCCACTCCAAAAATTATGTGCGTTTTGCAAATATCCCGCTCCGTGAACGAATATGACTGCTGCGTCATTTGCTTTTTCTTTGTCTGGTTGATATAATCTTGCATTAACTGAAACACCATCCGAAGCTTTGAATGTAATTACTTCTGGAGCATGCCATTCGTATGCATCAAATTCTTTAGTCGTAGATTTTGTGATTTGGGTTAAGGCTGAATTTGCTTTGTTCGGAGCCGTATACAATTCCCAAGGTTTGTTTTTAGTGGAATAACGAACGGCCAATGTTCTTTCGTCAGGAGAAATTGTTACTTCGTGATTTCCAGAATTAGTTAAAATAGGAATGAGTTTTTTATCCTTTATTATTAAATGATAAAAACCTCTGTCACCTGGATGTGTTTTGTTCGCGGTGATGTAGAATTTTGATTTGTCTTTGCTCAACTGTACTTCATGTACCTCCCAATTTCCAGCTGTTAATGCCTCAACTTTTGGCGAGTAGATGTTTTGCGAGTACAAATGTGAGTAACCTGTTTCTTCAGATTGAAAATAGAAATCACCGTTATTTATCCAGCCGAGTGTTCCAGAAGCCATATTCCATCCAGAAATCCCTGGACCTCCAATCCATGCTTCATCATGTTGATGTACCAATTCTTTTATTGTTCCATCTTTTAAGTTAATTGAAACAATCCAGCGGTCTTTGTTGTCGTAACTCCGAATATCCATGACATTTTGAAATCCATTTGGACTGTAAATCACGTCGTGCATAATAATGTTGCGGTCATTAGCATAATGAGAAGCTGTATCCCCATACTCGGCCAGGTAAGCTGGCTTTTTTCGGATATCTGTTAAATTTGAAAAATCAACCTCATAGGAAGTGCCATTTTCAAGGTCGAAGATTCCCATTGTATGATTTGGGTCATTATCAGATACTTTTGATCTAGCATCGCTGGTGTAAGTGTGTCCGTCAACAGAAATATGATGTTCTATGTGTGTGTTTTTATCATCGGCTCCTTGATCTAGACGATAAGTTACAAATCGTTCATCAGGCGAAATTTGAATGTTCGAAACGGAGCGATTACCGAAATAAACAACAGGTGTTTCCTTATTCCAAATTGAGTCATTTGTTTTACTCCAGTCTTTCTTCTTTTGATTGTCTTTGTGAAAATCAAATAACTCAAGTTCTTGTTTTTCCCAATGCGTTAGTTTATTTGATTCAATTGGTTTATCTCCTTTTTTAAATTGGAGTATTATAACTGATGCGTTACTTTCTCGCTCAGATTTGTACAGGTCACTCCCCATTTGAAAATAGAGCTTACTTTCATCTTTAAATTTTATTAAATTTTTCGCCCGTTGATTTCCTTTGAAGTAAATTTCTGTCGATTTATTTTTAATATCGTATTGATAAATTGCCCCGTTATAAGTAAAGTAGTCAAAAAGTTGGGGGTGAAAATTACTTGGTGAAAATTCACTGTTCGACTCAAAAAAGGAAGGTTCAATTGAAAAGGTGCTTTTATCAGAAAGTGAATAACCAAAGGTTTTATTCCCTGGATCATTATTTGGGTTCCATTCAAATAAAATTGTTTTTCCATCAAACGACCAACGAACATACTCTGGTTGGTGACCAATAAATTCATTCCCTTTCATTACATCGGGAAGTGAAAGAGCAGATTCGTTTTTTAATTGAGCAGATGCTGAAATGGCAAAAACCAGTAGGATGATTGTAATTAAAATCTTCATAATTCGGGAGTACTTTGAGCGTGAATTTAGCCATAAAAAGTAAAAGCATCATTCGGAAATGATGCTTTTACTTGTAAGATATTTAAATTTAAATTTCTAAAAATTCAGTTTAGAATTAGTTGAAAACAACTCTGCTTGTTGCTGATCTACCGTTCGAATCAGTGATTTTAACAATATAAACTCCAGACCCAATTCCATTTTTTTGAATAATGTATTCTGGTGCATTTACATTGATAGATTGTATATTTCTTCCTGATAAATCTAAAATTTCTAAGGATTGAATTTCAGCATTTCCTTCAAGCTGAACGGTTACGAAATCATCAGAAGGATTCGGGAAGATATTTGCTTTTACTACCATTTCATTCTCATTAATTCCAAGTCCGCAATAGGTAAGTGGGTAAAGAACTGCAGCTCCAGTTGGTGTGTTGTCTGGTTGAAGAATCGATTCAGAACAGCTTAAGTGATCCACCAAAAAGTCAGTAACGAAATTGATTGTAGTGTCCATGTAGGCAGCATTTCCTGCGTATACTGCATGACCAGCTCCATAATGTGTGTAGAAATTATTTTGAATTCCAATTGCGTTTGCTTGTTCATTCAGAATACGGCTTCCATCCAATTGAATCACATTAAATCCAGCCACAACGGCTACGTCCGTGAAATAAGGCACTGTACCGTCATTATCTCCATGCAACGAACATAATGGAACATCTCCTGGTTCCATCCATCCGTAACTTGCTAAAGCACCGCATAAATTGATGACGGCATGAACATTCGTGGAATATCCTGGACTTCCACTTGTACCTTCAAGTCCACCCATTGCATTTAAATCTGCATTACTGATGTATTGCTCTACTTCGCAATCTTTGTCCAAATACGCAAGGTGAAGTGCGGTAACTGCTCCTGCTGAACTTCCACCAATAATAATATTGTTCGTGTCAATTTTGTAGGTATTCGCAGTTTGTTTGTCTTTGTAGAAATAGCGAATTGAAGCTTTCATATCTTGCGTTGCTCTTACCACAGCTTTTACTGCATTTACAGAGTCAATAGGAAACATTCCAACTCTATAGTCAATAGAAACACAAACAAAGCCTTTTTTCGCAAATGCATTTGCAAGTGCAACAACATCACCGTCAGTTCTTGATCCAGCGATAAAGCTTCCACCATGAGCCCAAATAATTAAAGGACGAGCGGTTTCAGTATCTCCAGTTGGCTCATAGATGTCCATTGTCAAGTTCATATTTGCTCCTGTCCAAGTCGTGTTTGATCCAAATTGAACTCCATTAGTAATTGTCACATTCGGAAATAATTCTGTGTAATACCTTCCATTGTCGCATGGTGTTTGCGCTTGCGCAGATCCCAGTATTCCGATAAAGGCTAGCGTTAAATAGTAGATTTTTTTCATAGTTTAATTTATTATTGTGTTATGGGAAATAAACTCCCGGGTAATTGGTAACTGGTGCAAGCGGAATGCGAGCGTTATATTTATTATTTATAGCTTTTATGTATTGGTTCGCTAATAGTGCATTACCAATTGGGTTTAAGTTGAGGCCATCCAAAGAGAATGCACCACCAGAAACGAATTCCGTAGACATAGAAACACCGTTGTAAACAATTCCTGACTGTAATGAAAGATATGTCTGCGTCGGATCAACGAGCGCATAGTTATATGCAGCAGCGTAACTTGAAATCTCATTGTTGTATAGACTGATTAATTGATCTATTGCAGTTATTTCATCAAGACTTAAAATGTATCGATCAGGGATTGGCACAATTGATCCCATTCCAAAACACTTCACTGAATCTAATGGAATGCCTAACAAAACTAATTCTCCTTCTACCATTTTTCGAACTCCGAAAGGTTCGCTGGCATCCTCTATTAAAAAACCATTATCGCCAACTTGAAATGTAATTCCAATTGGATTGAAAACGCTGTTTATTGTTGTAGCTTGGTCTGAATCTAAAGTCAATCCGTTGTATGGAATTGTATTGAAATATGGCGTTAAAAGTACGTTTGGGATTTTTGAAATAACTCCTTGTGCATTTGGAATGGTCGCTGCGATGTTTTGCAAGTTGTTATAAAAAACAGCATTCGTGAGTACAGTTCCTGTCGCACCAGTCTTAGCGAATTCAGTAATCTCATCTTGACCTACCGAAAGGAATAGGAATGTAGGATTTAAAGCCGCAGCATCGGATAGAATTGAACTGTTTACTTGATTACTTGCAATTCTTGAGAACCAAGGATTGTAATTTCCTGTCCCGTTCGCAGGATTCCCCAATCCCACATTATTCAGATCCTCGGACTTTAAATTTGGAATGGAAAGGTTGTAAAACGGACCATCCGTTCCGTAAATCCAATTGTTTAAATCATTAAGATTTCCCGAAGTTGCTTTTCGAATAGGTGAAAGTGAAGTCACACCCTTACAATCCGTTTTATAGCCCAAGATCAATTTTGAATTTCCATTCAAATTAATTCCATCTGAAGAAGACGACAAATAGGGTTGGCTAAAAGGATTGAATTGATTGGACCCCTCCATTCTGCTAAGGACAATACTTGGTATTGAATATTCTTGACCTTCTCTGTGTAGCGCATCATCTGAGTATCCGGCAAAGCTGTTTCCGCCTATGGCAACTATAGACGTCACATCAACATCGCCCAATTCACTTTGGGTTTCAATTTTCTTTGGTTTACAACTTGCAGCAATAATTATTATTGCTATAAATGTTAAGTATCGATTCATCTTCATTATTTGAATATATATGAAATTGAAAGTCCAGGTGCGAAGGCCATTACCTTGAAGGTGCCTTCTAAATTTGTCTCAAGATTTCTGTCTGTTCGACTTACCTGTGTGTATAACAGTGAAGCATCTATTTTTAAGCGATCGCTAATTCCGTATCCCATTCCAACGGTGTAACTAACGCGATTTGCATCAGGCGTTTCTGGGGTAACGTAACCATCAGATACTGGTGATATACCATAACTCAATCCAGCGCGAGCAATTATTTTGTCTGTAAAGTCGTATTGAGCACCGAGTCGAAAAGCAAAAGTGTTTTCGTAATTTCTTGGAGACTTCGTGTCTTCAAGTGATTCAGTGTTCTGTTCATAGTCAAAAGCAAGTGTATCATAAGCAACCCATCCAACATGATTAATGTCAAGCGCAATTGCCAATTGATCTGTAGGTTTAAAAGCAAGCCCCAAAGTCATTACACTTGGTAAAGGTAAAGATGAGGTGAATGAACCCGATGGGAATTTATCTTCTAAAGAGTTGGGAATATTGAATGTTGCGGTTCCTTTTTTAAGATTCATATTGACCTGAGATCGATAAGTAAGACCAGCGGAAAACCACTTAGTAGGTTCAAAATAGATTCCAACATTAAATCCAAAACCACTTCCAGTTCCGGCAAGTTCTACAGAGCCGTAATCACCATTCTGAAATTGTAGCGGAAGATCTTTTTGAAGGTTTACTTTCCCATAGCTATAAATAAAACCAGCTCCAACACCAATTGCGTCGGCTAGTTTATAACTTATTGTAGGTTGGATAAAAATGGACATCAATTGCAAGCGAGTAACTGCAAATCGGCCAACCCATCCTTCTTCCCATTCGACGGTACTTCCAAAAGGAGTATAGATTCCAAGTCCGAGACTTAACTTGCTTGTGTCACTAAATTTATAGACTCCATAAGCAGCGAAAGGAGTTCCAACTGGCGAAGTAGTTCTTGCAAACTCATCAGTATTGGCTTCCGTGAATATGCCGTTCGAAAAAGTCGGTGACATCCCACCAATAATTTCACTCTTATCCAAAAACGACATTCCTCCCGGGTTGTAAAAAACACTTGCTGCGTCTTGAATGAGACCAGTTCCTGCACTAGCCATTCCTTGCTGTGCTTGACCTTGAAGGTTGACTTGATAGCCTTGCGACCAAGAAAGTGCAGGGGCAAAACAAAGGGCAATTAATATTTTAGAAATACTTGGCAAAGAGGTTTTCAATTAGATAAGTGTTTCAGCTAATTTAGTGATTTTGTAATCAATTGTGAAACAGAATAGTTGAATGGTAAATTGTTTCAATAAGCGGTAAGTCTAAATCTTCACCACACATTCGAAGGGGATGCGAATGGCACTACGTGCCCAACAAACTCGAATTGTAATACTCAGGGAGATAGAGTTTGTGATACACCACCTCATATTCGTTCACCTTACGATTGCACTATAGGGACTAATGCGTGTGATGGTGGCTCTTCGGAAGCGTTACACAAGCATAATTACATGGACTATTCCTCGGATAATTGTCAAGATGAGTTTACTGCCGGTCAAAAAGTGAGAGTAATCGCCGCGATGACTTCGTTGAGATCGTCATTTTTGGCTTCAAATGGAAATATGTCTTTGGTTCCCCCCGTGGCGCCAATTACAGCGTTTAATTCCTCAAGTAATTTTGTATGTTCTGGAGACGTAGAGGATTATGGCGTTTATATAATGACGGCATGCGTGACACCATCAATTTCGGTTACTGGCACATCTGATCCAACGAGTTGTATCTCTAGCAACGGTTCAATAATCATCAACGGGACTGGTTCGGGTGATGTTGTTTGGACTGGACCAACTAGCGGCTCAGCAATCGGTGCCTCTTTACCCTATACAATTACAGGTTTAACGAATGGAACTTATTCAATCCAGTATGGGATTAGCGGATGTCAATCGTCGGTAGTTACTGCGACTTTAAACGCTCCTGGTCAGCTGGCTACTCCAATAATCACTGCAGGTGGATCGACAACATTCTGTGATGGGGGAAGCGTGACACTTACCTCATCGTATCCAACAGGAAATGTCTGGTCGACGGGTGAAAC
>ERZ887851.305-NODE-305-length-49617-cov-23.879061_pt1 | contig 49617 bp, 49 predicted proteins | sample MGYA00521100_ERZ887851 | MGnify/ENA primary metagenome ERZ887851 (study PRJEB32303, sample SAMEA104408602) | aquatic metagenome | biome: Brackish water; feature: Pelagic; material: water | place: Baltic Sea | collected 2014-06-06T16:11:00 | depth 11,444 m ... | reverse complement strand
TCAACAATCCACCTGCAGTTGCGAGTGCCCAACTTTAGCGTCAGAGTAACCCTCACGCTTGCAACAATAAGAACTCAGGGATTGATCATGCCCAGACTTAGACAAGTCGCACGACCCGATGCAGACCCCATTGCTCGCCAGATGTATGATTTGATTTTCGGCGACCGCGACCCTGTGGCAACGCCAGGCACGGCCACCGGCACCCCGGGCAACTGGTGGACCGTATTTGCCCTGGTGCCCCAGTGTTTGAAGCATGCATTGCAGGGCTTTCAGTTCTATCGTGATCCCCAGCGCAAAATTGATCCGCAGCTGAGAGAGTTGGCACAAACACGGGCAGGCTATGCCAGAGGGTCACAATTTGTGTTCTCCCAGCACAGTAAATCTTGCCGCTCAGTGGGCCTGTCAGAAGATAAAATCGCTGCACTTCCCCACTGGTCAAGCAGTACTGTGTACTCGCATCTTGAGCGGTCGGTCCTTGCCTACACCGATGCCCTAGTCTTGGAAGGCGGCCGCGTACCCGATGGCCTTTTTGCCGAGCTCAAAAAGACGCTGTCAGACGAAGCCATACTAGAGTTAACTTACATCACAACACTTTACGATATGCACGCCACCATCGCTCGGGCACTGCGTCTGGAATATGATGACGTAGACGAACGCATCACTGAAATCAATGCACCCACGGAAGCTGCGAACCGTGACGTCATGGCCATGATCGATAAGGAGACACACTAGTGGCTTACCATCACCTCGCCATGGCAGCGGCAGACATGGCTGCAATTCATAACTTCTACGAAACGATTTTGGGGTTTGAGTTGGTAAAGGTGGAGATTGGCCCGGTACCCGATGGCGGCTGGGCCAAACATTTTTTTTATCGAATGGCCGGTGACGATTCTTGTTTTATCGCCTTTTGGGAGCTGCATGGGGTACCGGGTTGTGAAAATATGGACACCGCCCTCTCAAGGGCCGCAGGCGTACCCGATCAGATCAACCACATTGCCTTTAACGCCTCGGATCTAGAAAATCTGAGACAACGCAAGAATGCGTGGCAGAGTGCCGGCCTGACTGTGCTTGAGGTAGACCACAACTGGTGTCGTTCCATCTATACCAAAGATCCCAATGGCAATATGGTGGAGTTTTGCGTTACCACGGGTGCCTTTAGCGCCCAGGACCGCGACCTAGCGCTAAAAGCACTAACCAGCAATCAGGTCAGTCACTCGGAACCCCCAGCAAGCGTAGAAATCCATCGCCCTAAGTCTGACTAGAGAGCACCAAAGATTGAGGTCTTCAACACCTATTGTCCTTTGTGCGCGCTAGGTGCAAAAAACTAACCCCACGTTCGGCACCAAGAAAAACCGGTATGCTGGGGCATTCTGATTCACTGACAGACGATTGCGATGATCTCCGCCCTCAAACGCTTTTCTTTATGCCTGCTGCACATCTTAGGCATTAGCCTCCTGCTAAGCAGCCCGGTATCTCGGGCAGGGACGGTGATCCACACGACATTTGATTCTCAAGCGCTGCAAGCGCCCTACCCGATGACGGTATACCTACCCGATCAGAACCCCACGCACGGGTCTGCGTATCCGGTCGTTTACTTGCTGCACGGTTCTTTTGGCTCAGAAAATGATTGGCTGGCCCAGGGAAATCTTAAGTCCACGGCCGATAGACTTATTGCTTCGGGAGCCATTCCCCCTACGCTTATTGTCATGCCCGGCGCTCAAAGCTGGTGGCTCAATGGCTATAACGAGCCCGCTGAAGATGCCTTTATCACAGAGCTGCTCCCTCACATTGAAGCCAGTTACCCTGCAGATCGCGCACGCTCAGGACGTTTTGTCGCAGGGCTGTCTGCAGGGGGATACGGTGCCACGCGGTTTGCACTGAAGTATCCCGAGCTCTTCGGTGCCGCTGCGGCTCTGAGTCCCGCCACGTACGTACCGCAGCCCCCAAAGGCATCGTCAGCTTACCGCCACCCCGCATTTTTAAACACCGAAGGTGATTTTGACGCGGTGCTTTGGCAGAACAATAACTACCCAGCTTACTGGGACGATTATGTGTCAAAAAATATCACTGTCCCTTTTTACATCAACAGCGGCGATCACGATGAATTTGATATTGCCCACCATGCGACGGCGTTGTTCAGCACTTTGCGTGAGCAGCAGCCGGACGCCGTCGAGCTGCGAATCGTTGACGGCGCTCATGACTGGCAGGTTTGGGAAAAGACACTACCCGATGCACTGATATTTTTGCTTACCCAGCACGAGTAAGCGTCACTTGACCCATAAAATCAGTTCGCTTAGGCAGTGTCGTGTCACTACTGGCCTATGGATGGCGGTTTTATGGTGAATCAGGGTGGAAAATACAGCCCAATGTCCGCAGTATGTTGTCCCACACAAATTTTATTCCTCAAGCGCCCCCAAGGAGCTTTTCTGTGACCGATAACGCTGAATACACACCCCCCGCCGTTTGGACTTGGGAAAATGACAACGGCGGTCGTTTCGCTAATATCAATCGCCCGACAGCGGGCGCGCAGTCGGAGAAGGACTTACCCTTGGGAGAACATCCTCAGCAACTTTATTCTCTAGGGACCCCTAATGGCGTGAAGGTCACCATTATGCTCGAGGAGCTACTGGAGCTCGGTGAAGCAAATGCCGAATACGATGCCTGGCTGATCAATATTCAGGACGGTGCACAGTTTTCGTCCGGATTCGTCGGCGTCAACCCAAATTCAAAAATACCCGCGCTCCTTGATCGCAGCGGAGACAAACCCGTAAGAGTATTCGAATCGGGAGCAATCTTGCTTCATTTGGCTGACAAGTTTGGTCATTACATGCCTAAAGACGGTGACTCCCGGGCCGAAGTTCTCAGCTGGCTGTTTTGGCTACAGGGTTCAGCCCCCTACTTAGGGGGAGGGTTTGGGCATTTTTATGCCTATGCACCCTTCAAAATGGAGTACCCCATTAACCGCTTTAGCATGGAAATAAAAAGGCATCTTGACCTTCTAAATCAAAGACTTGCAGAGCATACCTATCTAACCGGTGAAGACTATACCATTGCTGACATTGCCACTTGGCCCTGGTACGGAGCTCTGGCAAAGGGCCTGCTGTACGGGGCAGGCGAGTTTCTCGAGGTCGAGAGCTACACGCATGTGCAGCGCTGGGCTGATTTAATCAGTGAGCGACCTGCAGCTAAGCGCGGAAGGCTGGTAAACAAGGCTTGGGGAGACGAAGACAAGCAGCTGCTTGAGCGTCACAGCAGCGCTGACTTCGATAAGATTAACTGGCGCTGAGACTTTGCTTCGATTCAATCGACACCCCAAGGCGTTAGGGTGTACACTCGCCGCCCGCTGCGCACCTATAACAACAAAAAATTGCAGATGCACTGACCTAATTAAAGAAGGGGGTTGAGCGTGTCAGAATTGAATAAGGTGGCAAGCGCCACATTGTTTACCGATGAAAACAAAGATTTGTTGGCAAAAATGCTGGAAAAGGCACTCTTAGAACCGTTAGTGCCTATGGAGCCTGCCGCGGCACAAAAGTACATGGAACAGGTCGCTGTTCGCACCGCTACCGACAACAGAACCGATATTGAGCTGTTTCAAATGGTGCAGTTGAGTAGCAGTGAGTCTACCTATGTGATGCGCTTCGCCCTCTTTGAGAATCACCAAGCGATAGGCCTTGATATTATGGACGCCGAGAACGGACAGTTCTTTATTCCAGAGTCATGCCCCATTTGCCAGCTCGCTGAACCGACACTCAACTGAAAATCATGTGAAGGAACGCATAACCTTCGCCACGCTGGTCGCGCTAGTTGCGTATGCGGCCATAGCCACTGACCTTTATTTACCGGCGATTCCAGCCATGGTGGCCGAGTTCGGTGGCAGCACCGCCGATGGTCAGCTCACGCTATCCACCTTCATGCTAGGCATTGCCGTAGGGCAACTTATTTTTGGCCCTTTATCTGACTACTACGGTCGCCTGCCTGTCGTTAAGCTGGGCACCGTTTTATTTTTAACCACCTCAATTGCCTGTGCACTGGCCTCTTCCATGGAGTTTATGTGGGTTGCCCGGTTGGCTCAGGGCTTAGCCGCCGCCAGCGGACCGGTAATAGCGCGGGCTATCGTAAGAGATCGCTACGAGGGCCCCAAGGCCGCACAAATTATGGCGATTCTATCGGGTGCCATGGCCGTCGTACCTTTGATGGCGCCCACGCTGGGGGCATGGCTGCTCATTTTAGTGAGCTGGCGCGCCACCTACCTAGCACTTGCGATTTTTGCCGCCGTCGTACTTCTGGGATTACGCAGCTTTGAAGAGTCAGCGCCTCATATCCGTCAAGGCAAGATTGGCATCCTACCGGTACTGCTGCATTTTTCGACCTGCCTGCGTAACCGACGCTTTGTGGGTTATCAAATCTGTGGCACCGCGGCGTTTTCGGCCATTCTTGCTTACCTCTCTACCGTTTCTTTTTTCATGCAAGACGTCTTTTCATTGCCGACTCAATACTTCGGTTATGCGTTTGCTATAACCGTGGCCGGCTTCATGGTGGGAGCACTATTGTGCGCCAGGATTGTCATCCACTTAGGCATTAACCGGACTTTAGCCATTGGAACCACCCTTTCACTGTTGGGGGCATTGGGACAATCATTGGGTGCCAGCTTTGCTGAGCCCCCCGTCACCCTATTGGCAGGGTGTTCCTTTGTGATGTTTTTGGGGGTCGGCTTTACATCAGCAAACGCAACCATGGGGGCTTTGTCACTCTTTCCCGATCATGCCGGTTCGGCTTCTGCGGTTTTTGGCTTTACACAGTCTTCCGTCGCCGCACTCGTTGGCATATGCGCCGGTCATTTTTACGAGGGGTCACTGACTTCCGTCACCACGATCATGCTTATCTGCGCAGCCATTGGTATGCTCGGTCTACCCTTGGCACGAGCACAAATACCCGTAAGGGGGAGTAGCTGGATTCGCCTGAGGAGCCGATAATATTAACAATTAGGCGGGCCCCTGAAGGTCCCTGTGTCTAAAGGAGGTCACTGTGCACGAAATCAATAAGGACATGGAAGTTCTCACGCAAGCCATCGTTCGCTATGCCATCGAAAGGGTGCGCATGGATCCACCAACCCTAGACTGCGCACGCCCCGAATCCGAGCTACAGGCCATGGCTGGGGAAACCGTCACCGCTGATGGACTGGGAGGTCTGGAGGCGCTGCGCGTTTTCACCGACGTGTTAGCCCCCGCATGCCTATCGGTCGATCACCCGCGCCTACTGGCGTTTGTGCCTGCAGCACCCACAGAAGCAGCCACCTTGTTTGATTTGGTTGTTGGTGCCTCCAGTATTTTTGGTGGCACGTGGATGGAGGGATCCGGTGCCGTCTATGCGGAAAACCAGGCATTGCGCTGGATTTCTGACATCGCCGGATTTCCGAAAGCCGCCGGCGGCGTGTTTGTGAGTGGCGGCACTGCGGGCAACCTTTCGGCTCTGACCGCTGCTCGCCACGAGTGGCGGCGCCAAGATGCCAGCAAACGCGCGATGCGCGGGCTCATTGTGTCCTCTAAAGGCGCACATGCTTCTATTGCCCAGGCAGCCCATGTCATGGACGCTGATCTTGTTGAGACCGGCAGTCATCGACTGACCGGTGAAGATGTCGCTGCCACCATCAGTACATTGAGCGCAGAGGATCGGTCGCGGCTTTTTGCTGTGGCCTGCACTGCGGGAACCACTAACCTGGGGATCATCGATGACATGACGTCGATTGCCGATGTCTGCGAGCAAGAATCACTGTGGATGCATGTCGATGGTGCCTACGGCGGTGCGGGCTTAGCGGCCCCCTCAATTCGTGATCAGTATGCCGGCATTGAACGGGCCGACACCTTTATTGTCGACCCACACAAATGGCTGTTTGCCCCATTTGATTGCTGTGCACTCATTTACCGAGACCCCGCGACCGCGCGCCGTGCCCATCAGCAAAAAGGCGACTATCTCGAGGTGCTCTACGATGGTGAGTGGAATCCTTCTGACTATGCCCACCATTTATCTCGGCGTGCTCGTGGGCTACCTCTCTGGTTTAGTCTGGCGACCCACGGCACGGGCGCCTATACCGACGCCGTAGAGCGCAGCCTTGAAGTTACTCATGAGGCCGTTGTGCTCATTGACGCCCACCCCAACTTGGAAATGGTGGTCCCCTCTCAGCTCTCAATCTGTGTTTTTAGGCGTATAGGCTGGACACCCGAAGACTACAGCGCTTGGAGTGACAAGCTGTTGCAGGAAGGACTGGGGTTTGTCACCCCAACCAAACACGAAGGGGAGACGGTACTGCGGTTTTGCATCGTCAACCCGCGTACCGGCATCGATGATATCCGCATGATTTTAGATACCTTGTAAGCATGGAGCAGGCCCTACCCTACCGATGGGACCTTTTACTGCGCTATCGCTTTATTGAGTGCATTGCGCTGTGGGAGGGTCGGCTTACAACGCGTCATCTGGTAGAAACCTTCGGCATTGGGCGCCAGCAAGCCAGTAAAGACATCAACACTTATAACCGTAGCGTCGCGCCAGACAACCTACGCTACGACAAGTTTCTCAAAGGTTATGAACCCAACGGACACTTTCAACCCACGGTTACCCGCGGGCTTGCGGAGGAGTACCTGCAGTTACTCGCCAACCGCAGTGAACTGCATCGCACCTTTTCTTCCTTAGCCCTACCACAGGGCAATACGGAAGTTTTAGAGCCTCCAATTCGCCCCGTTGCTCCAGAGTTACTGCGCCCTTTACTGCAAGCCGCCCGTGAGCAGCAGCGGTTGGAGGTCGACTACGTGTCACTCAACAACCCCAATCGGGAGGGTCGAATCATTGCCCCGCATACCCTAGTTTGGACGGGATTACGCTGGCACGTACGAGGCTGGTGTGAAAAAAACCAAGGATTCCGAGACTTTGTGCTCAGCCGGTTCAGGGGTATTCCGGAACTGCTAGGGGCGGCAACACAATGCAGCGACGATGACCAAGACTGGCACCGAAGTATTGAGCTAACCCTGAAGCCTGACCCCCGCCTATCTCAAGCACAGCAAGATGTTGTCGCCACAGATTTTGCGATGAATGAGGGACAATTACAGGTGCACGTCCGTGCACGGTTGGCGAGTTATTTGCTGCAATTGCTCAACATTCATACGGGTGAGCCCCTATCTGACCCTAAAGCCCAACAGGTCATTATTGATAACCGGGCAGATGTCGAAGACTGGCTGTTCTAGCCAGTAGCTGAACCCCGCCCCGAATTTTTAAAGCCCAACCCCTTGGGTTTTGTGACGGCCCTCACACTAACGCATGCTTTAGCTTTGTGCTGCGGCTGCGATTGGCTAGATTGGTGAACCAAGGCACAGTTCCGCACTTAGAGAAAACCATGAACGCACCTGCAGCGCTCAAAACACAGACCGCCGCCTCAGAACGACGAGGGCGACAGCCTGCCGTTCCGGAACAGCTCGAAAAATTATTGAGCTTTGAACAATCCGTAACCCTAACCGCCAAGAGTCGGTTTGGCTGGACGCTGGCTTTTGTTCGCCGACCCCTCTTTCAAGATGTAGAAGTGGTTATTCAGAACCCCGAGCGCACAGAATTTATGTCGATCGAGGCAGATGGCTCTACCAAGCCTTTCTACAACGTGCGCGGTGGCGACTTCCGGTAAACTGCGTCATCATCTCGACGAATAGCTGGCGGTCCACCTCGGTGGGCCGTTTTTGTAGGGGTGTTAAATGCAAATACTGGGCATTGATGGGTGCCGAGGCGGGTGGATAGGAATCAGGTACAGCCTTGAAGCCCTAGATTGGAGCTTCAGCGCTGTATTAGAGGATCTATTGAGTTCGCCCATGCCGACCCAGGCCTTCATCGATATGCCCATAGGGCTTTCTAGCCAAGGTCCAAGACAGTGTGATCGTGCTGCACGACAAATGCTGGGGCGTAAATTTTCGAGCTCAGTATTTCCTACACCGGCCAGACTGGCACTCGACGGCAAAGATTACCCAGAGGCTAATGCGCTGAATCGACAACAAAGCGGCAGTGGACTGAGCAAGCAATCTTATTATCTTTTGCCAAAAATTTACGAGGTTGACCGCTGGCTGCGCAACCGATCACACCCCGCGGAGCTGCTCCGAGAGGCACATCCTGAGGTGGCGTTCCATGCCATTAACGGCGCGTCCCTGTGCCACAAAAAAAAGACTGCCGAAGGATTCCAGGAACGATTGAAGTTGCTGAGTGTCCTTGATGACCGAGTGCCTGCATTAGCTGAAAATATATTAGCCGCTACATTGCGTAGAAACATCGCCGCAGACGATATTCTGGATGCTTGCTGCCTGGCCATCATGCCACTGGCCGGCCGATTTCAGACGCTACCTGAAAATCCAGAAAAAGATGATGAAGGTTTGAAAATGGAAATTTGTTTTTACGGGGCATGAGCCTTTAACGCAGATCTTCACAAGTGCACCAACGCCACCTTATTTTGCATAATTTTCAACAGCGGACGCCGACAAGCCCAGCCTAGCGCTGTTGGTCGCGGTCAGATGAAGGGCCAAAAAACCTTACCCTCGCAACGCAGTAATCCCATCAAAAACCTTGACCAGTAGGAAGCCTGCACACAGCCCCAAAGCTCCACCACAAAGCGTGGGAACCGCGCCCTCTAATGGCCCCAACTGGGTGGAAAACTGCGCGATAGCCTGTGCAACCGATGGCATAGCATGCAAAAGAATACCGCCCCCCACTAAGAACATGGCGACCGTACCCACTACCGATAAACCTTTCATCAATCTTGGCGCAAACCAAAGTAATGCCGCACCACTCCTGCGCAAGCCACCGTGCCAAACCCCCGAGCCGGATTTCTGGCTCAACAAAAGTCCTAGGTCATCAATCTTGACAATACCGGCCACCAACCCATACACCCCTACGGTCATTAAAGTTGATATACCTGCCAGCACAATCAGTTGCGTAAGGTATTGCTGTCCCTCGACAACGCCCAAGGTTAGTACGATGATCTCTGCAGAAAGAATAAAATCTGTGCGCACTGCACCCCGTATTTTATCGCGTTCTAACTGAGCCAAATCGCAGTCTGGATTCGCAAGCTGCTGCATAACCTCTGCCGCCTGCTCCTCGGAATGCGCACCCACACCGTGTACTAATTTTTCTGCGCCTTCGAAGCATAAATACAAGCCGCCGCAAACCAGTAACGGAGTAATGAGTGCCGGAATAAATGCAGAGATCAGCAGTGCCGCAGGCACCAAAATAAGTTTGTTAACAAAAGAGCCTTTGGCTACCGCCCAAACCACGGGCAACTCGCGATCGGGCCTGACACCCAGCACGCGCTCAGCGTTAACCGCAAGATCATCCCCGAGCACTCCAGCGGTCTTTTTGGCAGCTATCTTCGTCATTAGCGCCACATCGTCAAGTACCGCTGCGATATCGTCGACCAGTGCTAGCAAACTACCAAATGCCATCGTTTTATCCTTTACTGCGTCGCTTTGATGATCGCGTCATGGTTGACTTCGGGTAGCGCGGGAGCTTGCCGGTAGCCAGATATCGATAAATCGTTTCCTGAGCGTGAAGTTTGCCGCTGTGCTTCGCGGGTAACAGTGACGCATTGTCTTGCTCGGCATTGATCCGCCGGGCTTTAACATTGTCATGCCACTGCTGATCAAGAATATCTTGGACTGTTTTTTGCGCTTCTGGATCTCTAAGTGGGCACAAGACCTCTACTCGAAAATCAATATTTCGCGTCATTAGATCGGCCGAACCAAAATAATAGTCAGGACGTCCGCGATTGTGGAACACGTAGACCCTTGCGTGCTCTAGGTAGCGATCTACGATACTGATCGCTTGAATATTTTCCGATAACCCCGGGACTCCCGGTGTAAGCGAGCACATGCCACGAACGATCAGCCTAATTTCAACCCCGGCCTGACTGGCCTCATAGAGCTTACTGGAAAACTGAGGGTCGACAATATTATTGCACTTCAGAATTATCTCCGCGCGATAGCCGTCCCTCGCATGCTTAATCTCCCTGTCGATCATAGCCATGAGGCCAGGCCGCGAGCTATGAGGAGACACTAAGAGCTGTTCGTACTCAGGTCGCCGATAATTGTATTTTAGGAAGTCAAAAACCTTCGCCACATCACGTCCAATGCTTTGATCAAAGGTTAGCAGCGAAAAATCGGTGTACAAACGCGCCGTATTTTCATTGAAATTCCCGGTACCAATATGGCTGTAGTAGCAAAGTTTTTGGGACTCACGGCGTTCGATTAAGAAAAGCTTGCTATGAACCTTCAACCCGGGAATTCCAAAAATGACCTCAATACCCGCATCTGTCAGCCGCTGTGCCCATGCAATATTGGCCTGTTCATCGAAGCGTGCCGCCAGTTCCACCACAACCTGCACAGCCTTCCCGTTATCCTTGGCGTTTACCAGTGCGTCTACAACCCGTGAGTTTTTGGCAACGCGATACAAACAGATTCGAATCGCCACGACGTTGGGGTCCAAGGCGGCGGTTTTAAGCACGTCAAGAAGGTAGTCGAAAGCGTGATACGGAAAATAAAGAAATACGTCTTGTTCTCGAATGGCAGTAAAAATACTGCCTTCAGTGTCTAACCGGTCAACCGGTATGGTTGGCAAAGGCTTGAATTCGAGAGTTTTAGAGCCCGCATTGGGGAAGCTCATAAAATCTTTTGAGTTGTGGTACCGCGCCCCCGGAATCATGCTGTCATATCGGCCAAAACCAAAGCGCTTGCGCAGATAGTCGAGCATGCGCTTGGGTATTTGCTCATCGAAAACGAAACGCACTGCGTCGGCTCTTCGGCGCTGCTTCAGGCCCGAAGCCATTTTGGTAATCAGACTCTCGTTAATGCTCGCATCAATTTCAAGTTCGGCGTCTCGAGAAAACTTAAAACAGTAGGCCGAAACAGCATCGATCTCAAAGACACCGCGAAAAACCTGCGGTAGACAGGCTCGAATAATATTATCGAGAACAATGAATACTCTGCCCTTGCCCCCTTCACGCCCTGGAATCTCTATAAAACGACCCAATCTGTTGGTGGGTACCTCAAGCAATGCATATTGAGGCCCTGAATTTGTGTCGATATCGACGGCCAAGTAGAGGGACTCGTCCGCCAAATTAGGGATAGGCTGATCATCCCTTAATAAAATAGGTTCCAGCTCTGGCAGTACTTTGCTGTGAAAGAAAGCTTCCACAAATGCCAGCTGGTCGTCCTGCAGTTGGGTTTCATTAATGAGATAGACACCCTTTCGGGCAAGCTCTCGCAGCAACTTAGCGTAAATAACTTCAAAATCCTGCTGCAACAAAAGCACACGGTATTGGATTGCCGCAAGCAACTTTTCCGCGCGCTGGTGACGTTTACCACTGGAAAGCGAGATCAGACGGCGAACTTCCGCTACTCTGACTCTAAAAAACTCATCCAAATTGTTGGAAAATATGCCGAGGTACCGTACTCGCTGAATTAAAGGCACTTCTTTGTCTTGAGCCTCTTGTAAAACACGCGCATTGAAGCTGAGCCAGCTTAACTCTCTAGGATAGGAGTTTGGCTCATCAAGATCGGCTAAGAGTTCTTCAATCGGCGTTAGGCTCATAATGAATCTGGTCTATCCAATGACGGCTTCGTGAACTCGAATCACTTGACCTGCTGCCAAGGTTGCAGGGAGCACCGCCTCAAGGCTTCAGTGTTAATGTATCGGTTTTCAAAAGTTGCAGCGCTTCTTCAGCGGTATTGCCTAGCAACTGGGCACGTACACCACGACGTCCCACAGTACCCATAACCACAAGTTGCGCCTTCTGCTCCGCCGCTTCCGATACAATCGTCTTGGCAACCGGGCCTCGCTTAAGTTGAAACTGTGTTTCGGGTAAACCCGTCTTTTTGGCCAGCGCCGTTAAAGCAGGCTGGAGTTCTTTTATCCGCTCTTTCGCATAGGATTTAGCATCAATCAGGTCGAGGTCCACCAAAAGTGCTGGAACATCAATGACACACAGCACGGACAAATCGACTTCCAGCATCTCGGCATAATGACGAGCCGCCGTAATAACCTCGACATTCAAGGCCTGCTTCGCTTTAGCCGTGGCTTCAAGATCCACTGTAGCCATGATCGCGCTGCCTTTTTTCCACTTCTGCCGACTGACCAGCAAAACGGGTGCCGCACACTCACGCAGTAAATGCCAGTCGGTAGAAGTATAACCCAGAGACTCAGACTGATGACGCGCTTTTACAACCGCCGCGTAGCCCGATGTTGCGCGCTTGATAATCCATGGGTGAATATTCTCCGACCAAACCACGCTAACCTTCACTCGATGCCCGGGACCGGCAACCCGATCGAGCTGCGCAGCAACGGCATTACGACGCTGATCGAGTAGCCGCTGCTTAACCGCAGACATGCCTTTTTGATCAAGCTTTAGGCGCTTGAGATTGGCATAGGCAAAAGCCACCACTTCAACTTTCAGGTCCATGAGCTCAGCGAGCTGTAAACCTCTCGAAGTAGCAGCGCACTTGTCTTCGAGACCTGCAACAATAAGTAACTTACTCATGGGTATTCCTCATCACGCAACGCCGTCAGTATAAAGCGTATCCAATCTGGAGCGCGTCCAGTATAGGCGTGTCTATTGACCACACACAAAAATTTCATCAATAGGCCGTCGAACGTGTGATTGAAGTGTTATTTGCACGCATGTTGAATGAAATCTGTCACGTAGTCAGCACAAATCTCCGGATTCTCAAGGGGAATCAAATGTCCTCCATCAACCTCATGCACACCTTTGCTGCCTCCCATTTGATGCCAAATATTCAGACTCTCCGCCCCAAAAACCGCACTGTCACGGCCCACAACAGCCAGTGCCGGCAACTTCAATCGGCGCAACCGGCGATACATCATAGGAGCCGAGCGATAGACGCAAGCCTCCCAGGCACCCGACCATCGCAGGTCGACGCTACCATCCTCCATCTCGGCGTGACCAGCCCGAACATAGTCAGTAAGTACTTCATCAGAAATTTTTCGGAAAGGCCGTTTGCTGCGGTAGAAGTCATGGGCCGCCTGATAACTCTTGAAACTATGAGGACGCCGAAGTGCGCTTCGAATCATGGGCAAATCTTTGCCAAAGACCCGCATAACCTGACCGACCATCCAATATTTCAAGGGCAACAATACCGGGTCCAAAGCCACAAGGCCCCGGAACACACTGGGCGCTCGCAGTGCCGCCAACATCCCTATGGTTGCCCCCATTGAATGACCTACTAAAAACACCGGCTCATCAACCTCACGCTTTAATGTTGCGAGTAAATCGTCGGCGTATACCTGCCAATCGAGTGTGCGCGGCGCGCCCCCCTCAGACCAAAACGGGCGATGCTCCACCGTCAAAACCCTGAATTTTTTTGCCAGAGGCGCGAGGAGCATTCTATAACTCTCTGGGGGATACCCATTGGCATGGGCAAATACAATCAGCGGGCGAGATGCACCGGCATCTAGAGAGGTTAAATCAGTCAGAGTTTGCATACAGCTGGGGCGAGATCTCTTAAATAACGCGAAAGATACGTATTCAGAGCACGAGTTGGTTTATAACGCCTGAATAATCCATGGATGTGAGAAAGGAGCAAGCCCGAACAATGCTCGGGCAGGCCCCGCCAAAACTTTAAAGCTTCGAAAACTCGCGATTTAAGTCATAGCGCCTAGACGTTACGTAGCGCTCCACGGATTCAACACGGCCCAAGGCTTCATCAAGCCGCTGTTGGGCTTTACGAACTCGATCTGTGGGCGAATCGGGATAACGGAAGACCGTGCGTTTACGATAGGTATGAAGATCTTCGTCGTACTCCATCGTCACTTCAGTATCTTCTGAGTCGTGCTCCCAACGCGTCGGTCGTGGTGACAAAACCATCCAGGCAATAATATAGCCCCAGAAAGCCAAAGAACCCGTGAATAATAAAAGCGCTACCGCGGCTAGGCGTACCATCCAAGTCGCCACCCCCCAATGGTCTGCAAGACCGGCGCAGACGCCACCAATTAAGCTCTCAGAAGGGTTGCGATACAAATCCATACCCCAGCCGCGCTTGCGTCGCTTTCCAAAACTGTCACGCTTGTCCTTGCGCATTATTTGCTCCTTGATTTTTCAGCTTCGCGCCAATTGGGGTGATCCGCATCGAGGATCGACTCCAGTGACACAATTCGGTGACTCAGCTTATCGACCGTAGCCAGCATCTCATCGAGTGACTGCCGGTCATCCTCACTCAAGCTTCGACTAGACCTATTCAAACTCCGGTAGTGCATGGTTATCCAGATGGGCGCTACGACCACCATAAAAAGCACCATTGGTACAAACATCAATTCAAACACATTCATGCGGTGGCTCCCTGCCCCATTGCATTAAGTGGTTAGTGTAATCACCCTACCCGGGGCTTTCACCCCCAAGGGTTTAGATATCACTGCTCTTGGCATTATCAGCCTTTTTAGCCTCACCGCGCTGCATGGACTGCTTAAGTGCTTCAAGTTCCTCATTGAGGGCATCATCGTCCTGCAAGGCATCAATTTCCGCGGCTAGTCCACCCTCACGACCCAGGTCCATGGCATCGAGTTCACCCTCTAGGTTGTCCATTCTGCGCTCAAACTTATCAAACTTGCTGAACGCCTCATCGAGCTCGCTGCGATGTATTTGGCGCTTTACCGCCATTCGTGAATGCACCGTTTGCGAGCGCATCAGCAACGCTTTCTGCTTCGCTTTAGCATCTGACAGCTTTTGCTGCAGCTGAGTAACCTCATCGTTGAGCTGTTCGATATGCTCATCTGTAGAGTTCAACTCAGCACTGATCGTCTCCAGCTCTTCTTCAATCGCTCGTTTTTCCTGAAGCGCCGCCCTGGCAAGGTCTTCTCGTCCCTTGGTAATGGCAAGTTTGGCTTTCTCTTCCCAATCGTTCACTTCTTGCGCAATACGTAAACGCTTGCGCTCAGCAGTTTTACGATCGGCCAAGACCCGTGCAGAGGAACTCCGTACCTCAACCAAAGTGTCTTCCATTTCCTGAATAATCAGTCGGATCATCTTCTCTGGATCTTCTGCACTGTCTAGCAGTGCATTGATGTTTGAGTTAACGATGTCTGACATACGTGAAAAGATACCCATGATAATTCTCCCGTTTTAGCTTTCGGCGCCGGAGCGGTCGGTGTCAACAAGGACCCGCCCAAACCAGTAGGCCAACTCCACTCCAAAGGCAATAAAAGTGAAGGTCATGGCCGCAGCAAAACCGCCGGCCAAAGCACCCACTGCACTGCAGATAAGAATGATTACTGTGTATACCGCGAAGCGTTCGTCGATAGCGTCCATGTTTTTCTATCCTGTATTGATTGGAAGTTTGGGCGTCCTGCCCTTCGAGGAACCGGCCACTCCGGCGCCTACACCCGGTTTATAGCGATCTGCGTGCCACTTATAATTTAATCAATAATTACAATGACTTATGTTTTTAGGGGTGTTGCCTCTCTAGATTTTAATTGCTATTAAGGCCTAATAGACCTTTTATTTGGGCTTTAAAGACCTTTTAAGGTATATTTAACCTATGGAAAAAATACAGCAAAACATGATCGGGGAGTCGCCCGCGCTCATGGCGGCTTTAGATCACCTATCCTCTTTAGCGAGCATTGATCGCCCCGTATTAATTTTGGGGGAACGGGGAACCGGTAAGGAGCTTGCCGCCGAGCGCCTACACTTCTTATCACCGCGTTGGTCGGGTGTATTTGTGAAAATTAATTGCGGCGCCATTACCGAGACACTCCTGGAAAGTGAGCTATTTGGTCATGAAGCAGGCGCCTTCACCGGCGCCACCAAACAGCATATCGGGCGCTTTGAACGCGCAGACAACGGCACCCTATTTCTCGACGAACTCGGAACCATGTCCCTACGCCTGCAAGAAAAGTTATTGCGACTCATTGAATATGGTGAATTTGAACGGGTGGGTGGCAGTAAAACGCTTCAGGTCGATGTTCGGATTATTGCCGCGACCAATGTCGATCTACCCAAGCTGGCAGATGCTGGCAAATTTCGATGGGATTTATTAGATCGAATGACCTTCGATGTCGTTCGCTTACCCCCCCTTCGCGAGCGACAGGGTGATATCGCCGAGCTTGCGCATCATTTCGCCGTCAAAATGGTTGCTGAGCTGGGGTGGCCACTGTTTCGCGGCTTCAGCGAAGTGGCTTTAGAGGCACTAATGACCCACGGGTGGCCGGGGAATATTCGAGAACTAAAAAACGTCGTGGAACGCTCTGTGTATCGCTGGGGAGATCAAGAAAACCCCATCGATGCCGTGGTTATCAACCCGTTCCATAGCTTCGACCATGACACCCGAGATTCTCAAGGCAAACAGGAACCCCCAGAAGAGCCCAAGACCAGCCCGCTAGACACAAAGGCCCAAACCAGTGACGGCGTTTGGCCCATGGACCTGCGCCAAGCGCTACACAGTGTCGAACATGATTGGCTGACAAGTGCTTTGGAAGAAGCCAACCAAAGCCAAAAAATCGCGGCCCAATTACTGGGTTTAAGTTACGACCAAATGCGCAGCCTAATGCGCAAGCATGGCCTGAGAACGCGATCGAGCAGAGGTCTATGACAGAGCGATTAATGACCTAGGCTTCTAGCAACCATCTTCTAGCAACCATCTTTGAGCAAAACTTAAGGCACGTTAGCCTCACCCCGCCTTACGCGTGGACCTGTTGACGGGTTGGCCCTAACGAAGCCACTGTTGAGAAGAACCGAGGCAAGAATACGGCCAGCGCAAACATTTTGATCAAAACACCGCCAAAGGGGAGCTTTTTCTCAGTCACTTAGCTGGTAATCTTTACGACGAGGTCCAGCACACTCAACCTTTTTGATGGCAACACCAATAGGCCGTTGTTAATACGACCCCAGTCAAGGAATGTTTTGATGACCATAGAACTGACCAACCCAGCGCTTTTACGAACCGAGGCCTATATTAACGGTGAGTGGATCGCTGCTGACAGTGGCGCTCGACTTCCCGTCACCAATCCGGCAACGGGTGAGCTTATCACCGATGTCGCTAAGGCCGGTGCCGATGAAACCAAACGCGCCATTGAAGCTGCAGAGACCGCCATGGTGACCTGGCGTCAACAGCCAGCCAAACAGCGAGCCCAAGTGATGCGACGCTGGTTTGATTTGATCATGGCAAATCAGGAAGACCTTGCTCGTATCATGACCCTAGAACAGGGTAAAACACTCGCGGAATCGCGCGGTGAGGTGGCCTATGGGGCCTCTTACATTGAGTGGTTCGCCGAACAGGCCAAGCGCATCGATGGCGATGTTATTCCTGCCCCAAGCGGTGACAAAAGGATTATCTGTATTAAACAGCCCGTGGGTGTTTGTGCCTCGATTACACCGTGGAACTTCCCCAACGCCATGATCACGCGTAAAGCTGCCCCGGCCTTAGCCGCAGGATGCACCATCGTGATCAAGCCTGCGAGTGAAACGCCGCTATCCGCCCTTGCACTGGCGGAGCTTGCTCATCAAGCAGGCATTCCCCCTGGCGTATTAAACGTCTTGGCCGGTAGCTCCTCAGACATAGGCGGAGAACTCACCAGCAACCCGATCGTGCGTAAGCTGTCATTTACCGGCTCTACGCCGGTAGGCAAAATGCTCGAAGCTGACTGTGTCCCCACGCTGAAGAAAACCTCTATGGAGCTGGGAGGCAATGCACCCTTTATTGTCTTTGATGATGCTGACATTGATAGCGCTGTACAGGGTGCATTAATTTCTAAATACCGTAACAGCGGTCAGACCTGCGTCTGCTCAAACCGCATGTTAGTACAGGCTAGTGTGGCTGAAGAGTTTACCGCCAAGTTGGTCGCGGCCACTCAATCACTTACGCTCGGCAACGGTCTCGAAGCAGGCGTTGACCTCGGCCCTCTTATCAATGCAAAGGCCGTTGTCGATGTACATGAGTTGGTACAACAATCTATAGCGGCCGGGGCCAAACTCGCTCTGGGCGGCGCACCCAGCGAACGCGGCGGCTGCTTCTACCAGCCTACGATTCTCACCGGCATTACCCCAGACATGGCGGTCTTTCGTAATGAAATTTTCGGCCCCGTCGCTCCTATTATGACCTTCGAAACCGAAGCCGAAGCCATCGAACTCGCCAACGACACCGAGTTTGGTCTTGCAAGTTACTTCTATACTCGGGATATAGGACGAATTTGGCGCGTCGCAGAAGCCCTTGAATACGGCATTGTGGGCATCAACGAAGGCATCATATCGAACGAAATGGCGCCTTTCGGCGGCATTAAAGAGTCAGGGTCAGGTCGCGAAGGTTCAAAATACGGCATCGATGACTACCTGGAAATCAAGTACATGTTGATGGGAGGGCTAGACCGCTGAATCGGACCCGGCTGAAGGGCAAAAATGGGTAATAAGCCCCTCACTTGGCACCAATGCCCGATTTGTTACCAAAGGCTATCGGGTAGGTGAAGTCTTAATACGCGTGCTTTAAACTACCTACCCAGACGCGCAGGTACCCAGCAAAAAGCCAAGAAGCGCAATAACGGAGACGGCCATTAGTGTCCCAAAACGCGCCCAAAATAATCGACCAACATGAGCAAGAAGTCCGCATTCAGGCCTATAAAAACTGCCGGGGCTACTCCTTAACCTTATGTGACAGCCTGTCCCCCGAAGATCATATGATTCAGGGGGCGTCGTTCGCGAGCCCGCCAAAATGGCACTTAGCGCATACCAATTGGTTTTTTGCGACGTTTATATTGGAACCCTTGGCCCTGGCGCCCACAGTACCCACCAGCTGGAAAACATTATTTAACTCTTACTACAACGGCCTGGGGCAGCCCCACGCTCGGGCTCAGCGCGGCATTTTAAGTCGACCCGCCCTTGCTGACATTCTTCAATGGCGGGAGCTGGTTGATCAGCAAATACTGCACGCACTGAACGAGGGGCTTTTCAGCTGCACGCAACTGCAACTCGTTGACTTAGGCATTCAACATGAGATGCAACACCAGGAGCTCTTACTCACCGACCTGCTCTACAGCTTCTCTCTAAACTCAAGCCACCCCGTATACGACACCTCTGCGGTATTGCCGTCTCCAGCAGTGAGCGCCATAGAGTGGCTGGAATTCAACCCCGGGCTTGTCGAAATTGGAGCAGGCACTGAGGGGTTTGCTTTCGACAACGAACATCCGCGTCACCGTCATTTCCTGGAGCCCTATGCCATTGCCAACCGTTTGGTGACCAATGGCGAATACCGGCAGTTTATTGAGGCCGACGGCTACCTCGATGCGCAATGGTGGCTCTCTGACGGGTGGGATACAGTCAACAAAGAGCAGTGGCGACGCCCTCTACACTGGCTTGATCGAAATCGGACGTTCAGTTTACAAGGGGTTCGGTCACTCGACCCAAACGCTCCCGTGTGCCACCTGTCGGGTTATGAAGCGGATGCTTATGCCCGGTGGTCAGGCTGCCGACTGCCTACCGAATTTGAATGGGAACACGCGGCGGCTATGCAAACGCCAACAACTAGACCAAGCGGGTTACTAGCCGCTATGGGCGACTCGGGGTGGTTCGGAAGTGTCTGGCAATGGACCCAATCCGCCTATGGACCCTACCCCGGTTATCAGCCCGACGAAGGGGCAGTGGGTGAATACAACGGAAAGTTCATGAGTAGCCAATGGGTTTTACGGGGCGCCTCTTTTGCCACCCCTGAGCCGCAACAGCGGCTACACTACCGCAACTTTTTTTACCCTGCAGATCGCTGGCAATTCACCGGTTTGCGACTTGCTAAAGCGGCACCTTTTTTATGACATTAAAGTCCAACCTGGTAGGCAATTCACCAACAAACCTCAGGTTTATTGAAACGGAACGTCCAGTCATTGATGAAACTCGAGAAGTCTTAGCTTCATTGGCGCAAAATCCACCGCGGCTTTCTCCGAAGTATTTTTACGATTCTCGGGGCTCTGATCTTTTTGAGCACATTACCGAGCTGCCCGAGTATTACCTAACCCGGTCTGAGGCAGAAATCTTTGATGTGTATTTAGACGAAATCGCAGAGGCGCTGGGCAGAGGCGACATCATTATTGAACCGGGCAGCGGCAACTGCAGCAAAGTCCAGCCCCTGCTCGAACGCGCGACCCCTAGCGCTTTTGTGCCTATAGATATTGCCGGAGACTTTCTCTGGGAAGCGGCGGCCACGACCGCGCTCACACACCCCAATATAGCGATAACAGCAATCGCCGCCGACTTCACCCAGGAATGGACCTTTGCCGATGAGATTCCCCAGGGGCGACGCATCATCTTCTACCCGGGCTCGACCTTGGGAAATTTTGACCCCGGGGCACAAAGAGGCTTTATAAAGCAACTCGCAAAAGTAGTCGGCATTGAGGGCGGCATTTTACTTGGCGTCGATCTTCATAAGGAGAGCACAGTTTTACAACGTGCTTATGACGATGCTGCGGGTGTGACGGCTGAATTTAATCGCAACATGCTTAGCGTCGTTAATGCCCGGACCGGGTCTAATTTTGAGCCCAACAGTTGGCAGCACCAAGCCCGTTATAACGCTGGAATGCGACGCATAGAAATGGAACTGGTCGCGCAATCAGACCAGTTAGTAAATATCGGTAACCAAACTCTGTCTTTTGCTCAAGGAGAGGTTATTCGAACTGAACACTCACACAAATTTACCCTTGAGAATATTAGCGACTTGGCCAGTGCTGGGGGCATGACCGTCACCCACCATTGGCTCGATCGTCAATCGCAGTTTTGCCTGGCCTTATTACAGACGGCTTAAGCAGCCAGACCTTCCGCCGTCACAAAATCAAGTGTGGTATCAAGGGCTCGACCCAACTTATCCATGATTTCATCGACGTGAACTTCTTGGATAATCAGCGGCGGGCACAATGCCATCCGATTACCGCCCAAGGGGCGAATAATAAGGCCATTATCTTCCGCGGCCTTGGCACAGAACTGCGCAACCTTCATGCCCTCGAAGGGCTGCTTAGTGTCCTTATTGGCAACAAGTTCTAGCGCTCCCAACAAACCCATAGCAGATACCTCACCGACGAGTGGGTGCTGAGAAAATTCGAAAAGTCGCTTCGCCATATAAACACCCAGAGTTGCAGCATGCTCAAAAAGTCGATCGCGCACATAAATATCCAGTACCTTACTGGCTACGGCACAACCCAATGGGTGACCGCTATACGTATAGCCGTGTCCGAACACTCCCATATCTGTCGCAGGGCCAGCGATGGCATCGGCGATATCTCCAGCAACAATAGCTGCTGATAAAGGCACATAGGCTGAGGTCAGCGCCTTGGCACACGCCATCATACGGGGCTTCATATTCAGCTTTTCAGCACCAAAAGCCGCACCTAAGCGCCCGAACCCACAAATCACTTCGTCGTCCCAAAGCATGATGCCGTATTTATCCAATACAGCCTGAACTGCCTCAAAATAACCCTCGGGCGGAATGATGACACCTCCCGCACCGTTAACGGGTTCGGCAATCATAGCGGCAATGGTATCGGGACCTTCAGCCAGAATAAGGTCTTCCAGCTCCCGAGCACGCCTCGCCACAAAATCGGCTTCAGTCTCGCCAGGCTCGGCACAGCGGTAGTAGTGCGGTGCACCGGTTCTTAAAACACCCAACGCGTCAAAGGGTAGTTGAAAGTGCGCATGGTTCGCGGGCAAACCCGTCAGCGCTGCTGAGGCGACTGACACCCCATGGTAACCCTTGTCCCGCGCAATAATCTTGACTCGCTCAGGCTGGCCACTCGCAACGGCATAGTAGCGAATCAACTTAACCAGGGTATCGTTGGCATCAGAGCCAGAAGCGCCCAAAAAAACCCGGGCATCCTCAACAGGAGACATCGCGGCAAGCTTATCGGCAAGCTCAATCGCTGAAGGGTGGGTTTTACCACTAAACATGTGGCTGAAGCTGAGCTGCTCCATTTGGCGGGTCGCCGTTTCAATGATTTCCTGATTGCCGTAGCCCAACGAAGTGCACCACAGACCCGCCATGCCCTCGAGGTATTGCTTGCCCGCATCGTCATAAATGTAGGGCCCTTCACCTCGCGATACCACCATCACTTCAGTAGCCGCAGGGTTGGTCGTTGGATAGATCATAGCTGTCATGGTGTGCCCCACTCGCGTCAAAACTTTTCGCTAAAGCTACTCCGTCATTGGGTATTAGCCAACCCCCTAAAAGGGGTGTTTTCGGTGAGCTTAGCCCCACTTTTTAAATCAGGGCATTGGCGACAATAAACCCTCGAAAATGACCTGACTCTGACGTATCTTGTTGTAACTTTGAGTAGGTTCTCGGTATTGCCAATACGCTGCGCCTCCGCAGCTTGTAACAGGCCTACTTGTACTTGCTATCGGCAGTGAATAATGACCTCCACAACAATAACTTCTAAGGACGGAACATCATGGAAAAGCTAGCAGTCACTTTAGGAAGGTGCCTTCTTGGACTCTATTTTTTAATGCCCGGCATATCAAAGGTCACCAGCTATCAAGCCATGCTCGATTACATGAACCTGCACAATATTCCAATGGCAGATGTACTGCTCCCGATCACAACAGCCCTGCAAATTTTGGGGGGCCTTTGCTTGATCGCAGGCTTCCGAATTAAAGAAATGGCTCTGATGTTTGCTGGCATGACCCTTTTAATCAATCTGGGCATGCACGACTTTTGGAATATCTACCCAGAGACGGACCAAGGTCATGAAGTGCAAAATTTCGTTAAAAATCTTGGCATCTTTGCGGGGCTATTGGTCATGAGCGCAGCTCAGCACTTGCCCCAATGGCGGCTAGCTAAGGCGTAACCACAAAAAGCTGCAGATCTGCGATCTCAATCGAGCATCACAGCCTCCTTGAGTTCCAGATCTGCACTTTCCCAGGCCGTTTGCCACTGTAGGGCACGGGCCTCTGCTGCGACGGTTTGATCTTGTGCTCTCAGTGCCTGAGTGAGCCCAAATAACGCCCAGCCATTTTTCTGGTTCCACTCTAAATCACGCTCAAAAACCTTCTGGGCCTCTTTATAATGGCCCGCTCTGAGTAAAGCTGACCCCAGGTATAAACGCATGGACTGTGGCCAATCGGGTGGCTCGGTATAGTTGTTGGTATCTTCTAGAGCCACGCCAAACTCAAAAGACGCAATTGCGCCCTCAAGCTCACCCATGGCCAGCTGTATCTCGCCTCTAAGACCGTAAGCGGCCAATGTCACGATTTCGCGGGTGGCCGTTGCACCCGCGCGATTACCCGCGGTGCTTGAATCCGCCATCAGAGTCTCAAGCTTTGCCAGCTCAGCCTGAGCCAGCGCCAGTTCACCCGTCGCCACAAAGGCACTGCCCTGCACGTAGGACCAAATTCCCGATAAATAGGGCGTTGTTTTTTGGGGGAAATCTAAAGCCAATATTTCTTCCCAGCGTCCAAAAATTTTCAGCACCAACCAAGGCGCTGCCCGGCGTTTTTGAGCGCGGCCCATCGTCGCCGCAGCGGGTGTCATTCGATTAGCCATTTCCCAAGCCGAAGAATTCGCCACCTCATAGTTACCCTGCATGGTCGCAGCGAAGCGAATAAAGTCCAGCGCGTGCCCGGCATGCACACGATGGGATAGGTTGTAGGTGCCCTGGTTGGGCAGTGGGCGGTCACCCCAGATAGCGGCAAATTCTTGATCAACCGCCAAAGACCGACGATTATTTGTAATAGCCCGATCGTAGTCACCCACTCTGATGAAAATATGCGCAGGCATATGAACAACGTGCCCACCAATAGGCACCGTCGCCTCCAGAGCATTGGCCGAAACCATTGCCCGTTCTGGCCGCCGAGAGGCTTCAATAAGATGGATATGTAAATGAAGTACGCCCGGGTGCGTTGGGCTAGCTTCGATAATTTTTTCTAGCGCTGTTGCCACCTGTAGAGTCTCACCTTTGGGCTCACCGGCACTATCCCAGTAATCCCATCGGCGAATCGACATATAACTCGCCGCGTACAACGCGGCGATATCTGGATCTGTTGGATACTCTCGATTGAGGGCCCGCATGGCCGAGAGATAGGCATAGTCTCGAGCATCAGAGTCGGGAATCGCCTCGTCGTTATAGAATATAGCCAGCGCATTAATGAGTGCCGCCTCAACTTTGCTAGCGCGTTCTATATGACTTAATGCTTTGTTAATTGCGGCTTTGCCTATACCGTTTGGGTCGTCTGGCATCTGCGCGTACCGCGAGTTGGGATTTGGGCCCGCGGCATGCGCGAGGCCCCAGTACGGCATGGGATGAGATGGGTCGAGTCTCGATGCCTCCTGATAAGAGGCAATCGATTCTGGAAAGTAAAATGCCCAAGCCAAGCGCAGACCCTGATCGAAGTAGGGCTGAGCCTCTGGCGCCAAACTTTCTGACGGCCGAGAGTAACTGCCAGATCCCGGTATTAATATCGCATGAGACTGGGCCTGCTGGGCGGGTGCAGTTTCATCGGTTGCTCCGCTGTGAGACGCATAGAAAGACAAGCAAAGTATTAGCAAGATGAAAGGCATTCGTCTGGTTACCAAAACTTGTTCCTCCATTGAATCAGGCGGCCGCTAAAAATTTGGCCTTTGTTAGCCCTTTAGTTCTTCAAATCATTGATCCACAGCCGCCCTAACTTTGCGATCAGGCATGACCCACACACCCGTCATATGGCGCCCCACTAACAATCCGACGTTACTACACAATCCCAAACTCCGGCTATTAACATCAGCAATCCGTTCGCCCTTTTGCGGCGCGACTTATAAAGGCCAAAATTTCTGACATTGAATATTTTTATAACCACGTAACCGCCACGCAGACATTCCATGTGTAGCCTTTGCTTTGCTCGTAATCGCCACAGGCTATGCCATCATTCACATCAGGCATTGTTGATTTTAAACGCTACTGGGCCTTAGTTTTTTCTTTGCCACATCGCTGACAGCGAAAGCGGGTAATCAGCTCACCACGGCGCACAGCAAAAGGATCCGACTTCACCACTGTCCATTTATGATGACCGTTACGGCATAACGTTTGATCGGGCTTAGCCTGTTTACCGGGAAATTGAATAAGCTTAGCCACTCAGTCAGCCCTGCTGCCGAGTACGCGCAATCGCACCTTGCCATGACTCCCAGCGCGCAGTGCGTTGCTTGGCTGAAAGCGCCACCTTAAACTCGCGGTCTACCCGCCAAACCTTGGCGATCTCGGCGGTTGACCGCCATAGACCCACACCAAGACCAGCAAGGAAACAGGCGCCCGCCACGGTCGTCTCCACCACCTCGGGTCGGGTAATCTTTTTACCCAAATAATCGGCTTGGAGCTGCATCAGAAGATTATTTGCAGCAGCACCACCGTCGACCCGAAGCGACTTCATTTTAGAACCCAGCTCAGACTCCATTAAATTGAGAATATCGACATTTTGCAGGGCCATGGCATCGAGCGTGGCCCTTGCGATATGTGCGCGCCCACTGCCTCGAGTTAAGCCCGAGATCATACCTCGGGCCTCGGGATCCCAATGGGGAGCGCCCAGCCCGGCAAGTGCAGGAACAAATTCTACGCCGCCGCTGCTGTCTACCGTTTTAGCCAGCGCTTCAATTTCGGGAGCCGACTTAATAATACCGAGCTCATCGCGCAGCCATTGAACCGCAGCGCCACAAATAAATGCGCCGCCCTCAAGGGCATAAGTAACGGGCCCATCGCGCCCCAGCTGCCAACCAATCGTTGTCAACAAACCCGCCTCGGACTTAAGACGGTCGCCACCCGTATTCATGAGAATGAACGAGCCGGTGCCAAAAGTGCATTTTGCATCGCCGGCTTTAAAGCAGGCTTGACCAAACAATGCCGCTTGTTGGTCACCCGCCATTCCCGCGATAGGAATGCCATCGGGAAGATCACGCAGGCCTTTGGTGTGGCCCAGTATTGCACTGGAGGGGGCGACCTCGGGCAACATGTGTCTTGGCACACCAAATAACTTTAGCAAATCATCATCCCAGGCCTGAGTCTCAAGGTTCAGTAATGATGTACGCGACGCGTTCGACACATCCGAAGCATGAATGGCTCCCCCTGTGAGCCGCCACAGCAAAAACGAGTCTATGGTTCCTGCTGCCACCTTACCTTGGCTTAAACGCCGACCTATACCCGGCGTATTATCGAGAAGCCAACGAAATTTACTGGCCGAAAAATAAGGGTCTAGTACCAAGCCCGTTTTACCGCGCACTGCCGCTTCATGACCGCCCTTTTTTAGGTTTTCACAAAAGGCTGTCGTGCGGCGGCACTGCCAAACGATCGCATTATTCAGAGGGTTGCCGGTATCGCGGTCCCATACGAGAGCCGTCTCCCGTTGGTTGGTGATACCAATTCCCGCAATCTGTGTAGGCTTCGCCAGACCTTTACGCAAGACTGCACGAACCCCCTTCAAAACCGAAGACCAAATAGCCTCAGGCTCGTGCTCAACCCATCCCGGCTTGGCATAAATCTGAGGGAACTCATGGTTTACACTGCCCAACAGTCGGCCGTCAGCTGACATAACCGCGACGGTCGTGCCTGTTGTACCCTGATCGACCGCCAGAATAACCTCAGTCATTGCCCCTTTCTCCTAATGAGCCTGCGCTTTTTAGTTGCCATCGTATGACACCGAGTGACAAAAAAAGAGCGCCCTAAAGCGCTCTTCAGAACCTCAAAACATGAAAGCTAAGCCGCGCTGTAGCCTTCAATGGCTTTGATTTCCAGATAATCCGTGAAGCCATGAGAACCCCACTCGCGTCCATTACCCGACTGCTTAAAGCCACCAAAGGGCACGTCCATACCGCCTGAAGCGCCATTTAAGTGAATGTTACCCGCCCGAATTTTCGCGGCAACACGACGTGCGTGATCAATGTCTTCACCCTGTACATATCCGGCAAGACCGTAGGGAGTGTCGTTAGCAATCTTAATGGCTTCTTCCTCGGTATCATAAGGAATCATGGTCAGAACGGGGCCAAAAATTTCCTCCCGGGCGATCGCCATATCGTTGTTCACCTCGGAAAACACCGTTGGGCGAACGTAATAGCCCCTCTCAATACCCTCGGGCAAACCGGCGCCGCCACAAACAACTTTTGCGCCCTCCTCAATGCCCTTATTAATAAGGCCTTGAATTTTATCCCACTGCACCTTGGAAACTACGGGCCCCATGGTGGTCTTTTCATCGGCGGTGTCACCAATCGTCACCATCGTCTCGGTAACTTTCGCGGCAATCGCTTCAGCGTTAGCAAGCATGTCTCGGGGTACCAGCATGCGTGAAGGGGCGTTACAAGATTGGCCGGTGTTGTTGTACATATGCAAAACACCGCGAGTCACCGCAGCCTCTAGGTCGGCATCCTCAAGAATGATATTGGGGGACTTGCCGCCCAGCTCCTGAGTTACGCGCTTGACCGTCGGGGCTGCATTTTGAGCCACCAGCGATCCAGCCCTTGTCGAGCCTGTGAAGGACATCATGTCAACGTCGGGGTGCACAGACAGGGCAGTTCCTACCGTGGGGCCATCACCATTGACCAAGTTGAAAACACCTGCTGGCACGCCCGCCTCATGAAGAATCTCGGCATAAATGTAAGAGGAAAGCGGCGCTATTTCACTGGGCTTGAGAATCATGGTGCAGCCGACTGCGATGGCCGGTGCCACCTTGCAGCTCACTTGATTAAGGGGCCAGTTCCACGGCGTAATCAAACCGCACACCCCAATGGGCTCCTTAACCACCCGGTGCTCACCCAAATCTTCGGTGAATGCATAGGTTTTTAGTACCTTCGCCGCCTCTGCAATATGACCCAATCCCGCAAAAGCCTGAGCCGTCGAGGCGAGCTTTATAGGCGCCCCCATTTCCAAACGGATCGCTTCGGCGATATCACCTAAACGACGCTGATAGATCTCGCAAATGCGCTCGAGTAGGGCCACACGCTCTTCAATAGACGTCTGGCTAAACGTCTCAAAGGCCGCTTTAGCCGCTGCAACGGCCTTATCAACATCGCTTTCATTACCCAGCGAAATAGTCGCGCAAACCTCTTCGGTGGCGGGATCAAAAACCTCAAAATCATTAGGCGCAGAAGGCGCTACCCATTCACCGTTAATGTAAAACTGCTTGTACTCTCTCATGAGATCACCTCGGTTATTAACTTAGTCATAATGAAAACATAAACTCGCGGAACGAGAACATAACGAAACACGGCGCATTACGCACCTAAAATTCGCTTCGGATGCATACCATCTACGTAGCCCATAAAAGGCGAATGTATTGAGTAGCCCAATAAAGCCTGCACACGCTCGGGAAAAACAGCAACTTGCTCAGGTGTCATCGTTAGCAGCATGGTCTCCAGGGGGCGCAACCAGCCCGCACAATATTGCGGGGTAATAATCAGCCTTGAGCCATCAGAGCAATTTGCGCCACCACGATGCCACAGATCCCCTCGGGCCACCATGAGCGAGCCGGCGGTCAGTGTCACTGTTTTCGCGGCGGGATGACATTCATGGCCGGTCGCTTCTTCAGTGTTGTCTGTATTGTCAAAATTAACTGCGGATAAGGCACCAGGAAGGTCCTGCTCAACCCAGAGATGGGATCGGGGAAGCACCTCGGTCGCGCCATTTTCAACCGTGGTATCTGACAGAGCCCAAAATGCCGAAATTCCTACAACGTCATGGGGTGGCTTGAGGGAAGTATGCCCATCATCGGTGTGCCAGGGCTGCGCTGTTTCTCCGGGCATTAGATCAATCGCCAAACAAGCCGATAACAGACAGCTCTCTCCAAGAAAATGCTCGGCAAGCGTTAACGCGATGGGGTGCGCGACCAATTCGGCAAATATGGGGTCCTTAGCAAGCATGGCGTAAACGCGATGACTGCGCGTACCCTCAAAGACATTACGACCACAAAGATCTCTATCGAGCCAAGGTTGAAGTGCCGCCCGATACGCCGTAATTTCAGCTTCGGAGAGGACATCAGTAAATACCGTATAGCCCTCTTCCTGAATCGCCAAACAATGCGTTTCAAAGTCGATTGGCGCTCCGTTAGCGTGCACGCTAGTGTTCATCCGTAGTTAACGCATAGAGGCAACGGGTGAGTTCACCGCTTTCAGGGCATACCTTAACATCGCAAGAAGCGGGCTTATGGGCGTCCATGTCAAACCCCGTTATGCAATGCTTACTCGCACTCAAAATCACAAGCTGCAAATACCTTCTGGCAGACAGCTGGAAGAGTCTTCAGTGATAGTCCAAGCCAATCTACCCCCCTTTAATGCGGCGGCCCCGTATTGAATCCCAGCGTCTGAACCATCGGCGACATTTACCGTCGTGCTGTAGAGCCTAACCTGCGTTGTATATGGGCTGCCGCTGTTGGGGTAGATGCGCACGTACACACCCGGTAAGCCTTTAATAGCACTGGCAATCTCACCATTGGATTCAGTACATTTGCGTAGGTCGCCCTCAATTTCCCAGCACAGCTCAAAAGCGAGTTTTAGCGCATCCCAATCTTCGATGACTTGCGCAAATTCTGAGCGTTTCACATAGTTTTGATAGGCAGGCAGCGCTACGACGGCCAATATACCGATAATCGCAATAACGACCATGAGCTCGATCAGCGAAAAGCCCCCCGCTGAGCACAGCGTTTTAGTCCGCAGTTTTTGCATAACAGGATCTCCAAAAAGCCTCAAAAGCATGAACTCTGGTCAGATTCATGCGCCATTGGCATCAAAGTAAATTGACGACCCGATTATGGTCTTACCGGAGAAAAAAGGACACCTTCTTTCAGCGGCCGCTCGTTTTGGGCATAATTCGACTCCAACGATTAAAAGGCCATACCGATATGAACCAAGCCGTCAATCTTGATGAGATGCAGCTGTTCCGTGACATGGCAAGACGTGCCTTTGAGAAAGAGATCTCACCACATTACGAACAGTGGGAAGAAGATCATATGGTGCCTCGTGAACTGTGGAATACCCTAGGAACAGCAGGTCTACTGTGCCCCGATGTTGCCGAGGAGTACGGCGGCGCAGGCACCACGCCCCACGTCACACTTGCCATGATAGAAGAGCTGTCTTACATGTGCTTTGGTGGCTTTGCCTCGGCCTACGGGATCCACTCTAATATTATCGCCCCTTACTTAAGTCGGCACGGCACGCCGGAACAAAAAGCCCAGTGGCTGCCCAAAATGGTGACTGGCGAGTGCGTTGGCGCCCTCGCCATGACCGAGCCGGGCGCAGGGTCAGACGTACAGAGCATTCGCACTAACGCGGTCCGGGATGGCGATGAATGGGTTTTAAACGGTTCCAAAATATTTATTACCAATGGCATTCACGCTGACCTGGTTATCGTTGCCGCCATGACAGACCCGGGTAAAGGCGCCAAGGGCACGTCCTTATTTTTGGTTGACGCCCACGCACCGGGTTTTGAAAAATCCAAGAAAATCGAAAAAATCGGTCAGCACACGTCCGACACCGCACTGCTATTTTTTACGGACGTGCGCCTCCCTGCCAATGCCTTATTGGGTGAAGCGAATAAAGGCTTCGCGATTCTCATGGATGAACTGCCCAGAGAACGACTGGGCATTGCGGCTCAGGCTGTAGCGGCCTCTGAGGGTGCTCTCGACATTACCGTTGAATATGTCAAAGAACGTGAAGCGTTTGGGCAAAAAGTAGGTAGCTTCCAAAACACCCGCTTCAAGCTGGCTGATGTCAAAACAGATATCGCCATTAACCGCGCGTTTTATGAAAAGTGCACGGAAAAATATGCGAACGATGATTTGAGCAGCGAAGAAGCCGCCATGCTAAAACTCGCCAGTTGCGAAATGCAGTGCCGAGTTGCTGACCAGTGTTTACAGTGCTTTGGTGGTTACGGATACACCACGGAATACCCCATCTCGCGCTTTTACGTGGACGCCCGTATTCAACCGATTTACGGCGGCACGTCTGAAATTATGCGGGAGCTGGTTGCCCGCTCAATTTTGGGTCGGTGATGCAAATGAGACCTCAAACTCAGCGAGCAAACCGCCTTTTGGGCGGTTTTTTTGTGCTTTCGGTGTCGCTCATCAGTCAGCTAGCCATCGCCAACGACAAAGCGGTTGAAGCGGTCATTGCAGAGCATTGGGCATGGAGCCTTGAGAACTATCCGGAAATGCGACTGGGCTATGGCGATCGATCAGGCAACGCCCTATGGACCGATATGAGCTTGGCGGCACATGCCCAGCGGCAGGAAACTTTGGATAAATTTGGGCAGCAGCTGTCAGTGATCGAGCCCGCATCGCTGTCGCCGGCGACACGCCTCAACCGCCGCATGCTACTGCGTGATCTGGACGATGAACGAGCGAGTTATGCTCAGGGGCTTCATCTCATGCCTATCAACATGCGCTCAGGCCCACAACATGCCCATGGCATGGCTGAACGCCTGCCCTTTGATAGCGAGCAGGATTACCGAGATTGGCTCAGCCGGCTCCGTGCGCTACCCGAGCGACTCGAACAATATGAGGGCCTGCTGACGGAGGGAATAGCGCAAGACCGTGTTCAGGCGGCCATTATTATGCAACGCGTGCCGGATCAAATTGCTCGGGTGGTCGTAGATGATCCCGAAAAAAGCCCGTTTTATAAGGCCTTCGCGCAAGTATCTGAAAAGGTAGATCCAGCAACGGCGGCGGCGCTGCAGGCTGAGGCAAAGCGTGTCATTACCGAGCTTCTGAACCCTGCCTACGAAGAGTTTGGTCAATTCATGGGCGAGAGTTACTTACCCAAAAGCCGACCTCAGCCGGGCATTGGCAGCCTTGAAGGCGGCAAGGCCGCCTATCAGTTTTTGGTGCGACATTTTACGACTACCGACTTGTCGCCCGAAGCTATTCACCAAATTGGCTTGGAAGAAGTTGGTCGCATTCGTGAGGCAATGAAAGGCGTAATCAAGACGGTGGGGTTCGATGGAGACATCGCCGCTTTCAACGAATTTCTGCGCACCGATCCTCAATTTTACTATGACAGCCCTGAAGCCTTGTTGGAGGGCTACCAAGCCATTTCTAAACGGCTTGACCCCGAACTGGTCAAGCTCTTTGGCAAACTACCGCGAAGTCCTTACGGGGTGCGACCTATTCCCGATGAAATCGCCCCCGACACTACCACCGCGTACTACATGCCTCCCACACCTGACGGACGCCGGCCGGGGTGGTACTACGTCAATTTGTATCAGCCCGAGGTGCGTCCCAAATTTGAAATGGAGGTACTGAGCGTGCATGAGAGCGTGCCCGGACACCACTTGCAGATTGCACTAGCTGGAGAACTCACGGACCTACCCGAGTTTAGACGGCGCAGCGGCGTGACGGCCTTCGTCGAAGGCTGGGGGCTTTACTCAGAGCGACTGGGCTACGATATGGGGCTCTATCAAGACCCCTACTCCCAATACGGCCAGCTCGTTTACGACATGTGGCGCGCCGTGCGCTTGGTGGTTGATACCGGTATGCATTACTTCGGCTGGAGCCGACAGCGCGCCATCGATTTCTTTTTGGCGAATGCGGCTAAAACAGAAGCCGATATTGTCAACGAAATTGATCGTTACATTGGCTGGCCGGGGCAAGCGCTTGCCTACAAAATTGGCCAGTTGAAAATGCTTGAGCTACGACAGGAGGCTGAGGCTGCACTAGGGGATGGCTTTGATATCCGGGCGTTCCACGATCATTTACTGGGGGCCGGTGCCATCCCCCTTGATGCTCTAGAGGCGCGCATGGATGCATGGCTGCTTCAGCAATAATTAAGCTGATCCTAAGGGGTCATATAAACTTAAAAGTGACCTCTTGAGGAGCGAGGATGCCATGACAGTGGCTACAGACCACCTCCCCCTGAAGATCTGCCTGACAAGAAGCATGCTGTAACCGCAGCGCTCCTTTACCCGGCGCAATTAACCAGCGATTAGCCCACACATGTAGCGCCACCACATAAGGGTAAAAATGCCTGCCCTTTTCAGTCAAGCGATATTCGTAGCGCTGAGGTTGCTGCTGATAAACCACCTTCTCAAGAACCTTTGCCTGTACCAACAGACGCAGACGATCAGCGAGAATATTCGTGGCAATACCTATGGCATCCGTTATGTCATCGAAACGGCGCAGCCCAAAAAAAGCAGCCGCTAATACCAAAGAGGTCCAGCGATCGCCAATGCAATCGAGCGCGGTGAGGCACTCGCCAGCAGAGTCGCTGTTTATTTCACTGAAAGATTTTGTTCGACGCTGATAGCGCGGCGGGACATCAGCTAATCTTTGAAAATTCGAACTCACAGTCCAATTCACATTGCTGGAGTTTAGTGGCTGCTTGCAAGTTCCACAGCGATAGATGGGCACTAGGGAATGACCGCAAGTTTCATGAATGAGCTGACTGGGTAAATTACCGCCGCCTCCCCACCGCAGATCCCAAGCCCACAACATAAGAACGATGGGATATAAATCCAACCCCTTCTCTGTCAGCCGGTACTCATGGCGAATCGGGCTCGACTGGTAAGCTCGCCTACTCAATATCCCGTTGGCGACCAATGCCTTGAGCCTCGAGGTCAACGTACCCCTGGCAGCTTCAGTGCTGCGCCTGAGCGCCTCAAAGCGGCCAATACCGAGGTATACATCACGAATAATCATGAACGCCCATCGATCGCCTATAACCGCCACAGCAGCGGCAACCGGTGTACTGAGAATAACCCCTGGTCCGAGATTAGCGTTAAAACCTACAGGCATCGTCTGTTTTGGGCCGTTGTAGTGGACCCCGGAATCATGTCACTGCTGGCTTTCATAGTCACCTTAGAATGGGATCTATACCTCACCCGCTCTGTAGCCAGCCCGGTTCGCTGTGTCACGATCGGCATGGCTTCGGGTAGAGCGGTTAGCGTCTGGTCGAAAAAGACGCGAGCAGCGTTTATACGTGCCCCTAAAGGACTCTAAAGCGCCCCTATTACCATGAAAGCTACCAGTGCCTATTAGGGCCGGCAAGAATGACGGGGAAACGCGGTACGGTGTGTGAACAGGTATCTAAAGTTACATTTATAACTAAACCCAAAGCTGCTAAAACTAAACCCAAAGCTGCTAAAACTAAACCCAAAGCTGCTAAAACCAAACTCAAAGCTGCAGTCGCTTAGCCTCAACGCCTATTCGGACCTAGAAAGAGGAGCCGTAACCGTGGCTGTTGCATAAGTCAGGCTTTGCCCCCTCAAAATAATCCTGTCACCCAGCAAAGCGCAGTGTAGTTCACCCCCGCGATCAGACACCTGCGCTGCAAAAAGCTCGGTAGAGCCCAGTTTTTCTGCCCAGTAAGGCGTAAGAACACAATGAGCTGAGCCCGTTACCGGATCTTCGTTAACCCGCAAATTAGGGGCAAAAAACCGGGACACAAAATCATGTCGGTCACCTCGGGCAGTGACGATTACCGCATGATCTACCGCCGCCGCAATCGCGGGAAAATCTGGTTCGATACTCCTCAGCACGGCTTCACTTTCAACCTCATAGAGCGCCTTCCAAGGATGAACCTTGGGAATAGCCGCAGCGATAATTGGCACCTGCAATGCGGATGCAAGGGCAGGCTCAACGTCATGGGGCTGGGGCGTCAGCGAAGGGAAATCGAGTTCTACAGCGCCATCAACATATTGTGCCCTGAGCTCACCACTAAAGCGGGTGGAGAAAGTGACCCTATCCCCCTGAAATCCCAAGTGGGCTCTCAGCACATGCGCCGAGGCCAATGTTGCATGACCGCAAAGTTGTACCTCGGCCCCGGGTGTAAACCACCGGAGCTCGTACTCGCCAGATCCTGTGCACACAAAAAAGGCGGTTTCCGAAAGATTATGCTGGGCCGCAATGGCGAGCAACGTCTCATCAGGGAGCCAGTGATCCAAGGGCATGACAGCCGCAGGGTTGCCTCCGAACGTGGTTCGAGTAAAGGCATTAACGATGTAAAGCGGTAAACCCATTAGAACCAGGCGGCTTCCATGGCATAGGTCGTATCATCAAGATCATTGAGCAGCTCAGCCCAAACCTTCGTTTGCGGCAATTCCCAGCGCGCAAAATACAACATGCTTTGAAGCTTCCCACGGTAAAAATCGGTGTCATCTGCGTGAGCGGCGTGTGCCAGGGCATCTGCCGCAATAAGCCCTTGGCGCAGCCACATCCAGCCGACGACAACATGGCCAAAGAACTCCAAATATTTTGCAGAGTTTGCCAACACAAGATCGATATCGTGTTCCAACATGCCACCCAGTAAAATTTCGGTAGTGCGCTTAAGATGACCCAAGGCGTCTCGCAACGCCGCAGCCATAGGTTCACATGCGTCAACACCCTGTGCGGCCTCAAGAGTGCCTTCAATGGCATTTAGGCATGCCTGGTAGCCGGCCAAGCCATTTTGCGGCACCTTTCTTCCCAGCAGATCCAGGGACTGAATGCCCGTCGTGCCTTCATGAATCGGGTTTAGACGGTTGTCTCGATACATTAACTCTACGGGGTGCTCGTTGGTGTAACCCGCGCCTCCCAAAACCTGAATGGCCAAATCATTGGCTTTGGGCCCATATTCCGAGGGCCAGGTTTTCACAATAGGGGTCAGAAAATCGAGCAATTCAAAGGCCGCTGCACGCCCACTCTGGTCCGGGTGCGTCTTCCAGTCATCGACCAGCTGGGAAGCAAACAGACACAGGCTCCAAGCGCCTTCTGCGTATGCCTTTTGTGCAAGGAGCATACGCCGAACATCAGCGTGTTCAATCAGCATGACCGGGTCCGCCAAAGGGTCTTTCGAGGACGCCTTGCGACCCTGTGGGCGCTCCTTGGCGTAATCGAGGCTGTATTGGTAACCCGCCATAGCCAGAGTCGCGCCACTGGTCCCTACCATCACCCGGGCTTCGTTCATCATGTGGAACATATAACGCAGGCCCTGGTGGGGCTCTCCCACCAAATAAGCAACGGCCCCTTCCCCTTCCCCAAAATTCAGCGCCGTTGAGGTCTGACCCCGGCCACCCATTTTGTGGAATAAGCCGGCCAGCTGCACGTCGTTGCGCGCCCCCACAGAACCGTCCTCATTGAGGAGAAATTTAGGGCAAATAAACATGGAAATGCCCTTTACCCCCGGCGGTGCTCCTTCAATTCGAGCCAAAACGGCATGCACAATATTGCTGGAAAGCTCGTGGTCCCCTCCTGAGATCCAAATCTTGTTACCAAATATTCGGTAGGTGCCATCATCTTGAGCCACTGCCTTAGTGCGCATATCGGCGAGGCTAGAGCCTGCCTGAGGCTCAGATAGCGCCATAGTGCCGGCAAACTCACCGGTGCGTAGTCTGGGCACCCAAGTCTCAATTTGCTCTTGCGAAGCGTGCGTCTCCAGCAAATTGGCATTGGCTGCCGTCAGGGCGTGAAAACCATTGGTGGTGCTCGCCGCCGCTGTGATGTAGCCCATGGCGCAGGACGCCACAACTAACGGCAACTGCATGCCACCCATCTCATAACTTTGATCCGGACAGATGAGGCCTGCCTCCGCCACCGCATCGTAAGCCGTCTTAATCTCGGGGATCATGACCACCTTTTCTCCGTCCCAATCTGGCTGGTTTAAATCGACGGTCTTGCGAATGGGGACGAAATAATCCTCGGCAATTTTCTCGGCAATATCGAGCGCTGCGTTAAAGGATTCACGATTGTGATCTTCGTAGCGCTCCCGCGTCGCGAGGGCCTCCACCTTAAACATTTCATACAAATAGAACTCAAGATCGCGTCGAGATAGCAAAGGTGCAGGCATGGGGAATTCCTAAATTTTACGCTTAAGGATGTTAAAAACGCGTGTTAGGCAGAGGCAACTGCCCTGCAGAAAACATATGTAAGCTACCCAGCCACAGAGAATCTCCACAGGGGGTCGCACTGGTAATGTAGTTATAGCCTAGAGCCGGATCCTGCAAGTTGGCGACAATCTCGCCAGCAACATTAACGCCGAGAACGAAACTCACCGGAGTCGCCGCCGCCTCCTGCAAAACCCCTGGCAGTACCGAAACAAGCCTTCTTAAAAAAGGCATAGCCGCGACGCCATCAACCCCAGCACGCAATGAGGGCATAGCAATCCAGAAGGTACTGTCGCCATCAAAATTAATATTATCGGGAGTCCCCGGAAGGTGCTCTATAAACACGTCAGCCGTTCCGGCTTGGGGCCCCTTCAACCAAAATCGCTGGACCCGCCCTAACCCCGTTTCGTTCACCAACACATAAGCATCATTGGGACCCAGGGCAACACCGTTAGCGAAGAACAGTCCATCAAGTAAGAGCTCAATAGATTGCGTCTGCGGCGAGTAAGCAAATAATCGCCCCGTCATAGACCCCTCATAAAAATCGAGCAAGTTGTTGTGGTACTCAAATCGCATCGAGGCATCAGAAAAATAAATAGTGCCGTCGTCAGCAATATCGACATCATCAACAAACTGAAGTCGCTGACCCTGATATTGATCTACCAGTGTTTCGACTTGCCCATTGCGGTCGATTTTCAACAATCCCTGATAGGCATCGGCGACAATGAGAGCGCCCTGCTGGTCAAAGATCATTCCCAACGGTCGACCCTCGGTTCGCGCAAAAAGCGTGGCTTCCCCTTGGTCTTTGAAGCGAACGATTTGACCGTCTTCGAGCCCGCTGTAGAGCCAACCTTCGCTTGAACAGGCAATATCTTCAGGCCCAAGATCGGGCATAGCCACAGTATCAACATTTGCCAGCTGCTTATTGCTGGCAAAAACGCCGCTGAGACCGGGATTCGCTGGTGCTTCCCACACAACGGGCACAATGGGAGATGCCAAGAATGACCAGACCACCCAACTCACGACAATCGCAGCCAGCGCAGTCGCCAGTCTCTTTAACAATGTATTCAAGAAATGTCTCTCCCGTCCGGTTCAATAGCCGCGGCAGGACTCACTGCTGCAGAGAGCCGTAGGCCACGCCGCAAAGAAAGCCCTCACATGCCGTTTGGATAACCCTCCAAATCAACAACATCACGGCTTCTCAGGTCACCCAGTGCTTCACTGTAGGCCAACAATAATTTCAAACTGTAATCCGCGCGGTCAACAAAGTAGGTATGCGCCTCTGGGTCGTTTTCCAGTGGGTCGGCATTGAACACCTTGCCCACGTTGCGAACCACTAATTGCTCGGGGATGTAGCACAAGCGATTATTCTTGTAGCTGCTAGCCCGCAGCTCCGACACGACATAGGCACCCCCATCACCACCCGAAACGGCTGTGATCAAAGCTGGCTTGTGGGCAAGTCCCGACTGGATACCGCATAATAAAAAGAAATTCTTCAGCGCAGACGTGGCCATACCGTGCCACTCGGGGCAAACAATCACAAAGCCGTCGGACTTTTGCAGCTGCTGCACCAAGTCGGGTAAAAAGGCCCACTGGCCCTCACCACTTCCCAGATTTTCATCCCACAAAGGTAAAGGGTCGTGAGCCAGATCGTGCAGCCAGGTCTCGGCGCCCATCTTTTGAATCTGCTCTTCTAGATAAAGGCCGACTTTCCGACTCTGGGAATCAAGCCGATGACTGCCAATGACAATACCAATATTCAACCTAAACGCTCCTGTACTCTTCTAGACATTATTAACCTAACTCTCGTAATGAATCAGCCAGCGCACCGATTAGCGATTCCATTTCAGGACGCTCCATGACAAACATGGGAGCCAATTGAATCGTATCGCCCCCATAACGTACGAGAAATCCTTTTTCCCACATTTTCATAGCGACCTCGAACGGCCTGCGTAAAGGTTCGCCCGGATAGGGGTCTAGCGTAATAGCACCGGCAAACCCGTAGTTGCGAACATCGGAAACGTAGGGCTTGTCGGCCAGTGCATCGTGCAACAGCGCCTCAAAAAATGGCGCCTCTTTAGCAACTCGCTGGGGTAACGCCTCACGGGTTAAAACATCTAATGCAGCCAGCCCAGCCGCACAGGCTACCGGGTGTGCAGAGTAGGTGTACCCATGCGCAAATTCCAGCGCATAATCTGGCCCACCATGGGCCATAAAAGTGTCGTAAATCCCTGCCCGAGCAATAACAGCACCCATAGGAATAGCGCCGTTCGTGATCTGTTTCGCGACGTTAAGAATATCGGGCACGACACCAAAAGCGTCTGCGCCCGTCATTGCGCCACAGCGACCAAAACCCGTAATGACCTCATCAAAGATCAGCAAGATGTCATTGGCATCACAAATATCACGCAGCTTTTGTAAATAACCCGCGGGAGGCGGTATGACACCCGCAGACCCTGCCATAGGCTCGACAATAACCGCCGCTATCGTGGACGCATCATGTAGGGCAATCATTTCGTTGAGCTCGTCCGCAAGCTCTGCCCCGTCTTGAGGCATGCCACGGCAAAAGCGATTTTGCGGCAGCATGGTGTGGCGCAAGTGATCTGCCTCAATACCTTGACCAAAGAATTTTCGATTAGCCGCAATTCCCCCCACCGAGATCCCGCCAAAATTAACCCCGTGGTAACCCTTCATTCGCCCGATAAACCGCGTCTTGGTGGGCTGCCCCATTAAGCGCCAATAGGCACGCGCCATTTTTAGCGATGTATCGGCCGATTCAGAGCCTGAGTTTGTGAAAAACACGTAGTCGAGATCTTCAGGCATTAAGCCCTTAATGCGATCAGCGAGTTCAAATGCCGGAGGGTGTCCAAATTGAAACGGCGGCGCAAAATCAAGGGTGTTAATCTGTTGCGCTACGGCTTCGCTAATTTCCTTGCGGCCGTGGCCCAAGCCTGAAGTCCATAGCCCAGAGTGACCGTCTAGAACCCTGCGACCTTTATCATCGGTGTACCAGACCCCCTCTGCGGACACAATGATGCGTGGGTCATCTTTGAACTGACGGTTACCGGTATAGGGCATCCAATGCGCTTCAAGCACTTTCCTGTCCATGGCGACTTGATCTCTCTTTTAGTAGTAGCTTGGGGCTTGGGGCGCTAGTGTAATCAATAAAACCAATAAACCGGCAATTATCAGTGCAATCCCAACAGCCAAATTTGCATTACGGGGCTTCGAAAGACTGAAACGACGCTCGGTTTTACCCCACCACATTGCCCCTATCAGGGGTTCCTTTCGGTACAGCTGGTGATAACCCACGGCCAACAGATGCCCCACAACCAACACCTGTAAGGCTATCCAATTAACCTCATGCCACTGGGCAAAAAACCCCGACCAGGCACCACCCCAAAACATCAGTGGACCCTCGAACATGACATCGTCAGAGACGAATAAACCTGACAGCCCTTGCAGCAAAACCACGAGCAACAGCGCCACCGTTGCCCAGCCACCTAGTGGGTTGTGCCCTTCCCCGGTAAATGGACGCCCTTTGGTGTAGGCAAGCACCACTCTTGGGCCGGCAAGAAAAGACGAAAACCGTGCGCTTTGGCTGCCGACAAGCCCCCAAAATATCCGCGTCACGACCGCCACTATTAGGCTATAACCCACCCAGCTATGCCATTCGTAGAGCCCTTCCTCACCACTCCACCACATAAACATGATCGCCAAGGGCAAGTACCAGTGGATAATCCGAACAGCACGATCCCATAACGGCCACTGCATCGCTTCAAAAGCCTCTGTTATGGCAATTGAAGCAGATCGGTTAATCCTGTCACTGACGCCTTTATGCCAAGCTCGATCGATGGCTCGGGCACAATTTTAAACAGTGGCGAGTGGTGCGATGCAACAGGTGGCCCACCCGCAGCGGCTCTATCAAAATCCGCCTGGTCGGTGCCTCCTACTGCAAAATAGACAGACGGTATATAGGGATCTACTGTAAAAAATGGGAAGTCCTCGGCACCCATTGCCAAACGGGGTTCACTGTAAAAAATGCCCTCACCCAAAGCATCAGTCCATATACCTCTTACACGCTCGAGCATGGCAATATCATTGAGTGTCGGTGGTACACCCTCATTCTCGTAAACAATAACTTCAGGCAACATATCTCCGGACAAGCCCATCATACGCCCGGCATTTTCCGCGACCCGCTTGATGCCACCAAGCAACAGCGCTCGGTCGGCCGTAGATTCGCTGCGCACCGTAATCTGCAGTTTAGCTGCGTCTGAAATGATGTTGTGCTTTGTCCCCGAGTGGAACGAGCCCACCGTAATAACGCCGGGTCTTCGCGGTGGCAGGTTTCGACTCACAACACTCTGCAACGCGACAACAATTTGCGAACCGAGCAACACGGGATCAACACCGGAATGAGGGCTAGCACCATGGGCACCGACCCCTTTAATTAAAATATCTACCGTATCTGCGCCGCTGTAGGGCGCCGGGTCAGCGATTAGCATGCCGGTAGGAACCGACGAGGTAACGTGCAGGGCCATGGCATAATCTGGCTGTCCGAAGCGTTCCCAAATATTATCTTCACGCATTAATCGTGCACCACCGACCCGCTCTTCGGCTGGCTGACCAATTAACATCAACGTCCCCTGCCACTGATCTCTGCGCTCCGCCATAATTCGTGCGGTACCCACCAAGCTTGTCACATGGACATCATGGCCACAGGCATGCATGACAAAAACCTCATTACCATCCCAATCAACTTGCTTGGCCGTTGACGCATAGGGCAGACCTGACTTTTCCTCGACGGGCAGACCATCCATGTCAGCTCTGAACATAACCAGCGGCCCCTCTCCGTTTTCGAGTAGCGCAACAATGCCGGTACCACCAATTCCGGTGTGTACGTCGTAACCCAAGCCCTCTAGCTCTGAAGCAAGACGCTCTGACGTCTTATGTTCCATATGTGACAGCTCAGGGTTTTGATGCAACCACAAAAATAGGTCGCGTAATTCTTCCTCGTAAAGGGCATCAATTCGTTCATCCAACTCATCCGCCGCGCTGAAAGATACGGGCAAACATAAAGCGATGAATATCAAACCTATGAGGTATCGCATTGACATAAGAATCTCCTGTGACAAACGGGGCAGGCAGGCCCGCGAATGGTGTAGACTACGTTTTTTTTTAACCCAGCAACATACTGATGCGCGGATAAGTCGTTGTGGAAGGTGAAGTTAGCCATAACCACTAGGCCCTGTCATCAAGAGGAACGAGACTTCGCAAGTTGCTGGCGCCAAGGAATATCAACGTTGAATAGCGACAAAATACGCGAGCGCTTCGGGCACTATGGTGTCGAGTTACTGGAACAGAGTCCTAGGACGCGTCTTGCGAGCCTTTATTCCCTCTCTGATGAGCAGCGTATTACGAGAACTCTAGCACTGACCCGCTTTGAACTGCCGGCCCATCCCGCGGTTGAAGAGCAGGACGCACAAATTCGCTCTGGCGAGAGCATCGGGGCGACACTGCGTCAGGCTGGCTGGACAGTCGTGAAGAATAAGACGACCGACTGCCAAGTCACCGCGGGGCGGCGCTTTGCTTTGCTGGGAGGGTCTACATTAAGCCCTGAGGCCGGGGTACTTCTCAGGGTGTATAGCCTAAGCGTTTTGAAAGGAGACCTCGCCATTGATTATGCGACCATTGCCGAGGCCTACCACTGCGAGCACATAGCACCCTCTAGCGAGCTCCCCCCCGCCGACGCAGTCATTGCATCCCTCGCCGGCAGTCAGGCCCTGGCACTCACTGACTTGTTAACCGCGATGGGACAGAACGATTAAACGCAGAACGCCTTCGAACTCTATCCTTGCCACATCAGTGCAAGAGCCAGGTCAAAACCAATCCCTCGAGCCACATCAATAGCCGCTGGTTGCTGCGCTTCGTCACGGGACGCAACCCACAAGTTGGCGCACCGTGTGCCAGTCCGGCAGTACGCTAGAACCCGCTCACCGCTATCAAATAATGCCGTCAATGCCTCTAGATCCTGCCCGGGAAAATTGCCAGCGTCTATGGGGTATCGCGTAAAATGAATACCCGCAGATAGCGCAGCTTCAGCCATGTCATCCATTGTTGCCTGTCCAGGCACCTCATGGTCTGGCCTGTTGCAGATAATATGCTTAAACCCCTGAGCAGCCAGTTCACCCATGTGTTCTGGCTGAATTTGACCGGCGACAAAAACTGTCTCGCTAAGCTGAATAATCGGTGTTTGTGCCATTAGCTATTATCACCCCGATAAACTCGATCGAGCCCCTCTCGAAACTGCTCGCCCCAGGCGTTCAAAATTCGTTTGGCGTCTGCCGTGTTGGTCACGCTATTACTCCACTGCAAGCGCATAGAATTTAAATTGCGTCGTCGATCCACGATACGAAAAAGTGTTTCTCCGGTGGACGCATCGGCAACCTCAAGAAATAGCGTCATTTCGCCGGATTCCGTAGTGTAGGAGCGACTGACCCCCGGGCTGCTGACGTCAGGAGCCGCGACATCAAGATTGATAATGTTGGGCCTCAGTAGCAAAGTACTGGCCCCAGCCTGCTCTTCAGAAACTACTGAATAAGCCGGCTCGACCGAGAGAACCGAGAGGAATTCAGTTTCGCAAAGCTCCGCAAGACTTGCACGGATACCTTCCATGTCTGCGTCTGTAACTCGACGCGTCGTAGAGCGCCGAGTGGAATTTTGATCGCGCTGCCAATTTTTGCGAAATGCCACTTCGCAATGATGCACGGCAAAATTTTCATAGGCACTGATGTCGACGCCTGGCTTGGCGTAGACCAACCCAAATTTCGTGTCGGCCTGCAGTACCAAGCCATCGTGGGAAGTTTCGGGGACTGAGGGTGTCGAACTGCATCCAGCCATCAGGGCCATTAAAAAAATTGCAGCTGTCGGCCGCACCCAATCGACTACCTTATCTCGTAAAATCATAACTATTCCTTGTCTTGATGTGTGTAAAATTTCGCCCACATTGCCCAAGCGGCCAGCGGGGGGGTTGGCCTTGAGCCAAGCTCTTACGACGCCGCCTAGATTAGCCCAAGCTCAACCGATAGTAACTCCTTGATTTCCTCACGCGGGTTCTCAGGCACAGTGATGGGCGAGCCAATAATTTGTGCCGCAATACCAAGATAAGTGGCAGAGACATCTAACAGCATTTTTTGCGGCAAGAGGGCCTCACCGGCGAAAGCTTCGCGTTCGGGCATCCTTTTTTTGTCCAGCAATAAATTTTTGTCAGGCACCCAGTCCAGAAGGGCCTGTCGGAAGCCTTCTTTACTGTTCTCTAGCACATGGCCCTGAGCGTAAGTCGATGCATTCCAAATACGGGATGAATCAGGTGTCCCGACTTCATCCATGTAAATCAGTTCGCTGGTGCCTGCCGCGCTCGTGGCGTAACCAAACTCAAATTTAGTATCAACAAACAGCTGACCAATTTTGGTTAAACGCTCCGCAATAACAGCGAAGCCCTCACGAAGTAGCCGTTCGTACAGGTCAATATCTTGAGGCTGCTCAAACCCCAGGCTCGACCAGTGACGCTCTAAATCTGCACGGGTGACGTTAACGTCATCGACCTCCGAGATGCCTTCCAGCCCTTTCAGAACACCCTTGCTCGAGGGCGTTATCAATAGATTATCTAAACGTTGATTTTCGCGGAGGCTATTGGGCAAATCGATGCCACAAAAAACCCGTTCACCTGCGGCGTATGACCGCCAGAGTGAGCCGGTAATGTACTGACGAGCAATGGCCTCAATTTTTACCGGTTTAGCTCTCTGAACGATCCATACTAGGGGGTGTGGTGCTTCGAGAATGTGACTCCGGGCAAGACCTGCCTCCGCGAAGGCATTAAACCATTCCTGGGACACGGCATTGAGTGCCGCCCCTTTGCCCGGTACACCATTAAGCCCGCCCTCCGCTCGCCAAATGCAGTCGAATGCAGATAAGCGATCCGACACAATGAGAACGGCAAGCTCCGCATCAGGGGCGACTGGATACTGCCTTTGCTCAATCAACCGACGACTATCCTCTGGCTTCAGCCAGTAGACCGAACGTACTTTGCCCGAGTGCACCGGCTCATTAGTGGCAACACTGAAATCGTCGTTATGCTCCAAAAATTTTGCCGTCATAACGCCACGGCCTCAGTCAAAGCTTTTGAGATTACATCGCTAGGCATAGGCACGGAGCCCCACCGCATCGCGCACCTGCTCTAAGAGTGCCTTACTTTTTGGGCGCAGTCGTTCTGCACCTGCCTGCAGTACGTCCTCAACCTGGGCAGGCTGCGCCATAAGCTCATGATATCGCTCCCGGGCTTCGCTTAGCTCGCCGTTGACCAGTTCGAACAACTGCTTCTTCGCATCACCCCATCCAATACCGCCCTCAAAATCGGCATACATTCTTTCGCGTTCAGCTTCAGTCGCGAACGCTGACCAAATTTGAAAAACCGTGGATTCCTCAGGATTCTTGGGCTCACCCGGTTCCAGCAGATTCGTCTTTATTTTATTAATACTCTTCTGAAGCTGCTTGGGCGTGCCGAACAAAGGAATTGTATTGCCATAGCTCTTGCTCATCTTACGGCCATCGAGGCCTTGCAATACTGCCACGTGTTCACCGACCACGGCCTTGGGCAGGGTAAAAATATCGGCAAAATTGTGGTTAAACCGTTGGGCAATATCACGGGCCATTTCCACATGCTGAATTTGATCTCGTCCCACCGGCACATCGTGAGCATTGAAAATAAGAATATCCGCAGCCATCAACACCGGGTAAGAAAACAACCCCATGGTTATTCCAAAATCCGGGTCCTCTCCCCCCTCACGATTATTTTGAACTGCAGCTTTGTAAGCATGAGCGCGGTTCATTAAGCCCTTCGCTGCATTACACGTGAGAATCCATGAGAGTTCGGTGACTTCGGGAATATCAGACTGCCGATAAAAGTGCGCCTTATCAGCATCTAAGCCCGCTGCTAGCCAGGTTGCAGCAATTTCAAGACTTGACTGAGCAACGACAGCCGGGTCGTGGCACTTGATAAGGGCGTGGTAGTCGGCCAAAAACAAATAGGCATCTACCTCAGCTTCTCGTGACGCTAATACGGCGGGGCGAATCGCACCGACATAGTTCCCTAAATGTGGAGTTCCCGACGTCGTAATGCCGGTAAGCACCCGTCTACGTGTCATTTTAATTCTCCAAACATGCGTCAGGCGACGCGGTTGTAAAACGCGGTGAGCAGCAAGCCCAGATAATCAATATCTGCAGTCCCTGCTAATTCACGGATAGAATGCATCGCGAGTGTTGGCACACCCAGATCGATGGTCGTTATTCCCGTTTCCGCCGCGGTAATAGGTCCAATTGTACTGCCACAGCCCATATCTGAGCGAACGACAAAGTGCTGCAGAGGCACTTCCGCTCGCTCTGCTAAAAGCCGCAGCAAAGCAGAGCCCTCACCAGAGGTGGCGTAACGCTGGTTACGATTGATCTTGACTACCGGACCTTGGTTAAGCAGAGGACCGTGGGCCTCGTCATGACGATCACTAAAATTTGGATGCACCGCATGGGCATTATCGACGGACAGCATCTTTGATCGTTCGCGCAATCGACGGCTAGCAGCTGCTGTACCCGTAATCGAATTCAGCACATCCACCAGCATAGGGCCCTGAGCTCCGACCGCCGATGTGCTGCCCACCTCCTCATGGTCATTACACACAAGGAGAGACCACTGCGCAGGATCTGCGGCTAAGAGTGCGGTTAAGCCAGCATGGCAGCTCAACAAATTATCGAGCCGTGCTGAGGCAAGAAACGCCTCGTCTATCCCTACAAGGCCTGGGGGCTGGCAGTCATACAGTGAAAGTTCAAAATCAAGAATTCGAACTGCGCCCTCTTCTGGATACTGCGCCCCAAGTTGATCGGCAAGAAACTGGCCCCAGTTAAGGCTCGAGCCTTCATCTGTAGGGAGGCCTGCAATCAGCGGCAAAATATCGGTTTGAGGATTGATACTGCGATTTTTATTCGCCTCACGATCGAGATGGATTGCCAGACTTGGAATAATGGCAATCGGGCGCCGAAAATCTATCAGGCGAGATGCCAAGTCTCCGGTTGAGTTTACGAAGGACACGCGCCCGGCCAGTGATAAATCTCGATCAAACCAAGGATTGAGCAATGCCCCACCATAAACATCAACCGCCAGTTGCTGTGTACCCGAGCGTTGCTTTAACGGGTTAGGTTTTACCGAAAGATTGGGACTGTCTGTATGGGCCCCAATCATACGCAGCCCTTCTTCACAACGGCCCGACCCCGCCCGAAACGCAACAATAGAACTATCGTTTGCAGTGACGAAATAACCCTGCCCTGCTTCAAAACTGGTGTTATCTAAATGCTCGACCGCTGTGAAACCGGCGTCTTGCAGACGCCTGCTCAGCGCCGTAACGGCATGGAAGGGTGACGTTGCCTCACCCAAAAAGGCCAGCAAGTCATCGAGACGCTCAGACATAAACAACTCCAAAAATCATGAAAGGACTATGACCCCAACCAGCCCACAACCCAAAGCGAGGCGATACCAAACAAAAGGCATGAGACCAATCCGCTCAAGAATACCGAGAAATACAGCAATAGTGGCATAAGCGCTGAGACCGGCCACGAGCATAGCAGTCAATAGTTGACCGACGGGTGCCGGTGAAGCTTCGCCGGAAAACCATGTGAAGGTCATAAATGCCATGGCCATTAAGATAACAGGCACAGCCAGCAAGAAAGAGAATCGGGCCGCTGTTGTAACGTTATAGCCCAGCATTAGGGCCGCCGTTATAGTGACTCCTGATCGAGACACTCCAGGGACTAGCGCGACGCTTTGTGCTAAGCCAATGAGAAAGGCATCGCGCCATGTGACCCTCTGAAGAGCCGACTCAGCTCCGACGCGAACCCTTCTAGCCGCTATTCCCATTAGCAAACCAAAGAACAGCGTCGTAAAGGCGATCACTGGCAATCCACGCATGTCACCCGCAATAACCTCACTGAACAGCAGGGCGACAATAATCGTAGGTATTGTGGCGGTCGCTAGTCGCCACAATTCATTGTCGTCACCCGAGGGCGATGAGGTCCCCGGTCTGAGAGACCCCAGCAAATGGGTAAGATCGGCTCTAAAATAAATCATGACCGCAACTAACGTGCCACCATGAACAAAGACATCAAACAGTAGCCCCTGGTCATTCCAGGATAATAACTTCGCAGGGAGTACCAGGTGTGCTGAGCTCGAAATCGGCAAGAACTCGCTTAAGCCCTGAATGAGTGCCAGTACAATAGTTTGGGTCCAATCAAGCACGTCTGGGCTGCTCCGCTAGTTTCTTCCAACCAATATCTGTCTGCACATAAAGTGGCTGCAGTTGCTCAGCCGGTAGGCTGGGGCACTCGCTTGGGTACTCACATGCGTACTGCAGTGCCGCCGAAGCCCTGGGGCGCACCGCAGGCCGCGCTTCCATTTCAATAGACAGCATGGGCCTGAGCATTTGCAGGACTATTGTTGCCGCAGAACCGATCACCTGAAGCGAATCGATACTGAACGCATTCAGCTTGCCCAAGAGTTGCTCAGGAACACCTAAACAAGGCTCGCCCAAAGGCTGAAGAGAGCCCTTACGATAGTCGAATAAACGCCAGTAGAACTGCCCCGTTTGCGCCTCAATAGTGCTTAGCAAGTAACCTTCCACTGCCTCAGAGTCAGAGCAGGCCACCAAGGCCTGAGACATGAGCGAACAAAAAGGAATCACAGGGACGCTTAACGCCCATGCAAGTCCCTGAGCAACGCCCGTAGCGACTCGCAGCCCAGTAAAAGATCCGGGGCCAATACCGCAGACGATCCCCTCCAAAGCGCTAAGAGATTGCCCCGCTGTGACTTCATCTAACATGGTTAGAATGTGCCGATTGTGCGCACGAGGGAGAAGCTTATGACAGTCGGCACTATATCCCCCTAGTACACAAGCCAGGGAACAAGCATCTGTTGAAGTATCTAAGGAAAGCAGAGCCGGCATGGAAAACCGCAGAACATCCGTGGGATAATTCGACATGATCCCACAGTCCCCACCTAAATTGCATCGTTCAGAGTTCACACTTGGCATTCTAGCCGGCGGGTCCGGCGTACGGGCTGGCGGTAGAGACAAGGGGCTCATGATCGCAAATGGGCAGACACTGCTAGAGAGAACCCTTCAGCACTACGGCGACGGCTTCAATGAAGTGATTACCTGCTGTCGGGACAACCCGTGGTTTTATTCTGGGTTTTCGAATCGCACGCTTTGCGACTTGAAACCGGGACAAGGCCCGTTACAAGGTCTGAGCGCTCTGCTGGGCGCCACTCAAACACAGTATCTCGCTGTGCTTCCCTGCGACCAGTACAGCCTGCCATCGGACTGGTTCGAACAACTCAGCATTGCTCTCACCCCACCGGTTAAAGGCGTATTTGCAAGCGACGGTGGCAAGCACACACCCGTCTGCGTTCTGCACCGAGACGTGCAGGGGCTCGTAGTCAACTTACTCAAGCAACACAAACGGTCACTGATGGCCTTGCTAGACTGTGAAGGGCTTGAAGCCGTCTCGGTACCGGGTGCAGGCATGGATGTTGACCATACCCAAACTCTCCAACGCGATTTGGAGAACATCAGGGACTAGGTGTTTCAGGTCGTCAAAAAAAAGCCGGCTTAAGCCGGCTTCTTTTGGTTTCCCGAAGAATCTACTTCTTCTTAGCTTTTTTCGCTGGCGCCTTTTTGGCTACTGCCTTTTTCTTGGCAGGTGCCTTCTTAGCGACTGCCTTTTTCTTGGCAGGTG